>WLWG01001041.1_pt1 | contig 26532 bp, 22 predicted proteins | sample 6712871 | NCBI WGS metagenome assembly WLWG01 (sample SAMN12718693, study PRJNA515312) | sponge metagenome | isolation source: marine sponge | host: Mycale hentscheli | place: New Zealand: South Island, Marlborough, Capsize Point | collected 2003-05-01
GTGTGGGTTCGATTCCCTCCACCCCTACTTAATTCTGCCCGGGACCAGTGAGGGGCTTGCAGGTATTCCCAGTCCCCGTCTCTACACCACCGTGTCTATGATTGAGTAACGATACTTTTCCACCCCCTGCAACTATATCTCCTTTAGCTCTTATTCCATAGAAACCGCATGATATAATACTTCCCTCAACTCTTAAATCACCGGTGACATGTAAGTCTCCTGTAAAGACAGCGCAAGGGGTAACGTAAGTAATTTGCTCTTTAGCTATATTATTAATGTATGGTGCATTATGAGTAATTAACTGACCACTATCAACAAACACATCTGTATCTGATACTATAGTTACTCTACCACTATCACCAATAGTACTACCACCGATTGCTACTTCCGCACCTCCAATTGTATATCTACCAGTAGCAGCAATACTAACATCTCCAGCAGATTTAATACCTACCCCACCGGCACCGGCATTCATTCGAATTTTAGTCCCAGCTGATATAGTAACATCACCAAATGGAACTGCTGAAGCTGTATCCTTACTTTCATACACTGGAACAGGTTGTGTTTCTTCAACTGCTTTACCATCTTCTACGTTATAGTTCTTAGTTACTGACCTACCATTAGGAACGGTAATACCAGAATCAAAAGATGCAGTACCACCACCTGCTTGTAAAAGTATATGCTTTGCGGTTAGCAGTTTTATATTACCGCCTACACCCATATCAGATTCTATCTCTGCTAACTTACCAGACTTTTCAATCATTATATCCTGCACACCTTCTTGTGCCGGATTCCTATTAAACGATCCACCTTCTACTGAACCGTCTTCTGCAGGAGTACCATCGATTAGATATTCTGCGTTTGTATTGTTACCAAAGCCACCGTAAGCTAATTCAGGACCGGCCTTTGCAGCTGCAATATCTTGATACTCTTCAAACCAGTTATCGTATAAAGGATTAGTAAAGAACGATGGATTGCCAGCTATTAGAGTAAAATCACCAAAAGTTTTTTCTTCTTTGTTACCTTGTGATTGAACAAACGAATCTCCTTTTGTAGTAGAAAAATTATCACCAAGAATATTCTCTTGCTTATTATTTGTTGCTAAAAGACTTACACCTTTATTTGTAAAGTTTAAATTATCACCTGATTGATGTGTTAACATCCATCTTTCCTGACCAGTATTCTCATCCCAGACCATAGCACCAGCACCTGTATTCCAAACACTCTGACTCCTTTTGGTTACATACTCGGTAGGACTCTCTATCTTCTTTTTGAATTCTGAAAGAAAGGGTAACCTTTCTTCAGTTGTCTCTTCTTCGTTTTCGAAATTGATAGTAGGGGGTATATCCGCAGTGTTGTTTTCAAGCGCTAGAGTCTCATTAATCTCTTTGAGCCTCATCTCATTCTCAGCATTCGTCTCTGCCAAAAACTTTTTAAACTCAGGATCTTCCGCCCAATGTAGCTCCTCCACAACGTCTGGAGCAAGTTTTGGATCTGTAATCCCTGGGACAAACGGTGGAGTACCGGGGGGTGTTATTGGTTCTTCAGCCATATCAATATAATTTATTTTTACGCTATTTCAGAAATTTCTGCTAAGTTACTATAAGCAACTGGGTAGTTAGGAAATACTTCATCTCTAAGACCAACACCATGAATTGATGTTACATCAGCAGTTCCTGGTACAATTCCTAATATAATAGGTGTACCTCTTTGCCCATTTAAGAAGCTAATTAAAACAGTAGCACCTACACTAGGTAACGACATCACACCTTTATAAGCATTTGATCGGTTATCAGGACTATAAGCCATACCTGTAACATTCACCCCAGCTGATCCGATACTATTACCACCTACAAACCCATCACTTACATGTGTAAAAGCAGCTGCTGGTGGTTGTGCATTTAGATCATTAATATCTCCGGAGTCTGCAACTGTTAATATATCTGTATTAGCATTGTAAGTTGCACCGGATCCAGACCCCATTACTGGCTGCATAACATATGCATAAACATCAGTACCAACAACATTTAATGTATCCTCTGTAAGAGTGTTTTCATTTGTAGCTCCACGTGGTTGTAAAAAACTTTCTTCACCAGATGGAGTTATACCAGAAATATAAACCCTTACTCTATTTTTTGGTTTAGTATCACTCTCCATTAATAGATCGCTATCATAAACAACCTTACCTATATATAAATCATTAAACATTTTAAAATATATTAGACTTACTCATTACCCGCTCAGCTCTACTTACCTCATAAGCTGCTTTATTAATTGTGTTGTTTATTGCACCAGTGGGAGATGCTATCTTATCAGAAAGCTCATTTGTAAAACTACTTATACTTCTAAGCTTCTTACTAACCTTAACTGCATCTTTTGCTGCAAAATTACTTAATGCTTGACTTGTTATACAATTTAATAGAGTAGCTGCAGCAAAATTACAATTTTCCTTACTTTCAGAAAAGTTTTTAATATCTTTCACTCTAGTTTTTGTATCCTCATAAAAATCTTTACCTTGCTCATAAACTCCACCTAAAGATGAAATTAACCCAGCAACAGAACCAATAAGACTATTAATAGAACCGGTAATCTTATCTACTACACCGCCTATAGAGCCAATTATTAAATCACTAATAATATCTTTTTTGAGATTACCTATAACAGCATCTGTTATTTTAATGTTACCTATAAGGCTTCTACCAAAGTCAGGTAACCCTGCTATCATAGAAGGTATACATAATGCTCCCTTAGCAATAGAAGTAAGACGATCTGCTTTACTATTTGCTGCATTAAGAAAATTACCTACACTACTAATAATGTTTGCCATACACATATATTTATGCTTGATTATCAGTTTGCAACAGTTATAATTAGGTATGCTAGTAAGTCATGAATCTCCTATCTCTATTCTAGATGCATCTCAATCTTATAATGATTATGATTATGCGTTAGTTCATTTGTTTGAAACGCATCCAGAGTACTATAAGTTCTTTAAACGTTCTTTAGCTGCTGGTAGAGAGGTGCTTTTAGATAATTCTATCTTTGAGCTTGGTGAATCATTTGATCCTAATAAGTATCGTAAGTATGCTGAGGAACTTAATCCTACTTTTTATATTGTTCCTGATGTACTTGAAGACTCAGCTGGTACTATGAGCTCTTGGAAGAAGTTTATTGCTAACGGTGTGCCAGGTATCAATGCTCTCAAAATTGGTGTTGTTCAAGGTGATAGCTATCAAGAGCTTGTTGAATGTTATAAGTTTATGTCTGATAATGCAGACTATATTGCTATCTCTTTTGACTACAAATGGTATAACAGAGTAAGTCTTTCTAATAGACCTGGTCGTCTTGGTCATTTAGATCGATGGTGTGCAGGCCGACAGCATCTTATTAAGCGTTTAATGGATGATGGTATCTGGGATAAGACTAGACCACATCATTTACTCGGCGCTTCTCTTGCTCGAGAGTTTAGTGCATATGTTGACTTTGCAGATGAGATGAATATTAGATCCCTAGATACTTCTAACCCAGTGGTAGCTGGACTAACAGGTCATCGATATGTTGCTGGTACTGGTCTCAATCACAAACCTTCTGTAATGTTAGCTGATCTTATCAGTAAGGATGTTGATGTAGATACCTGGGAGGATATTCAATTTAATACATGTGAGTTTAAGAATATTATAGGTCGGTGATTAAATATTTAAATGAGATACCTATTATATAGTGTGTTGATGTTCGTTGCAACATCACTCTATGGAGAAGTAAATCACAGTAATAAAGTTGATGAAATAATTGCACAAGACTTAAAGTATAAGAAATTATCTATGCCTAAGAAATCATCTGATGATGTTTTTGTTAGAAGGGCTTTCCTTGATATTGTTGGAAGGATACCAACATATGAAGAGAGTATTGAGTTTAAAAAATATAACGATAGAGAAAAATTAGTTAAATATCTTATTAACTCTCAGGGTTATAACGAGTCAATGTTTAACTTCTATGCTGATACTCTTAGATTAAAAAAGAAGCTTAATGGTAATGTATCTGGTGAAACATATATTACATGGGTTAGAGATCAAATAAAGCAGAATAAACCTTATAATAAATTAGTTAAAGATATCTTAACAGCTCAAGGTACTATATATACCAATCCCGCTGTTGGATATTTTTTGAGAGATGAAGGTATGTTACTTGATAATGTATCTAACACCTTTCAAGGATTTGCTGGTATGGATGTCTCTTGTGCTCAATGTCACGATCATCCATTTGATGATTGGTCACAGATGGAGTATTATGAAATGAGTGCTTTCTTTACTACTGTTAATACAAGAAGTGATAAAGGTATGCGTAAGGAATATCAAAGACTTCGTAAGGAAGCAGAAGCAACAGACAAAGCTAAAGAAACAAAAGGAGCTCTTAATGAGATTGGTCAATTCTGGCAACAAGGTGGGTATCGTAACAAAGTAGATAGTGATCTTAAGAAGGTACTTTCTCTACCACATGATTATAAATATAAAGATGGTGATCCAGGTGAAGTTGTTAAAGCAGCTACACCAGTTGGTGATAGAGTTAAGGAGACTCGTAAGAGGAATAAACTACAGCCTAGTTTTGCGCAATGGATGATAAGTGAGGATCATCCTACATTTACTGCTAATATTGTTAATAGACTTTGGAATAAAGCATTTGGATTTCCTTTAATAGATAATCTTAATAACATAGCAGAATATGATGAGCTTAGAGAAAGTCGTAATGATAAATTACTATTATATCTAGTTGATGTAATGAAAGAGGTTAACTATGATCTTAAGAAGTTTAATTCTATATTATATAACACAAAATTCTATGGTTGTGAAACAGATCCGAAAGATAATTTCCAAGGACCTATTATGAGAAGAATGACTGCTGCTCAACTTTGGGATAGTATTATAACTCTATATACTGGGGATATAGATAAATGGCAGCCAGAGAATAGAATAGAAAAGTTTCGTTATATGTTTCCAGAGGATCTAGCTACACTTAACTCTACACAAGCATTAAAAATATATAAAGATTTTAAAAAGATAGAGAAAGAGTATTATAAGGGAGCACCTAAAGCTGGTAAAGTTTTTGCTATTAGATCATCTCATATCTTTGATGGTAGGGCTCGAAACTTCATGCTAGAGTTTGGAGGATCTGATAGAGAGCTAATTGAAAATGGTAATCAAGAAGCTAATATTATGCAGATTTTAACTCTTATGAACTCTGGAATGACCAAAGAGTTGATGTCAGTTAAGAGTAGGCTTGGTCAGAAACTTTTAGATCTAAAAAGAAAGGAAGCAGTTGATTATGTTTTTCGTTCTTATATTGGTAGATCACCTTCTAAAGAAGAACAACAAGCATTCAAAGGAGTCGGATTCTCTGATATTGTTTGGGTGCTTATTAACTCTCACGAATTCAAACTAATTATTTAATATGGAAAGAAGAACATTTATACAAGCATTGGCAACCAGTACTTATGGAGTTAAAGCATATGCAAATGCTCCTGTTGCTGATAACGTAAAAGCTAAAAACATTATTTATATCTATCTGGATGGTGGTATGAGTCATATTGATACATTCGATCCTAAAGACGATAAAGAGGTAATGGGTGATACGGAAAAAATTATTACTAGAGGAGACTTTCAGATTGGTAATAGACTTCCTAAATTAGCAGAAGTAATGAACAAAGCTGTTGTAATACGCTCAACAACCTCTAAGACAGGGGCACATCAGCAAGCTCAATACCTCAGCAGAACATCATATAAACAGCTAGGAACTATAACTCACCCTTCTTTAGGTTCATGGGTATCACATGTTTCTAATAGAGATAAAGCTATTCCTGACTTTGTGCTTGTTAATGGTATTAGTACTCACCCAGGTTCTGGCTTCTTACCAAAAAGCCAATCACCTTTACCTATTGTAGATCCTAAAGATGGTCTAAAAAATTCAAAGGTTGATGATAAGCTTCAAGAAAGAATGGCTTTGCTTAAAGTTATTAACAAAAAGATTAGTGCACCTATAGCTGATACTTATAATGAGTTCTACGATGATACAGTTCGTTTTCTTAAATCTAAAGACTTAGAGTTGTTTGATATTAGTAAAGAACCATCTGCCAAGAGAGAGCGTTATGGTACTTCACGTTTAGGACAAGGTTTACTTCTTGCCAAACGGCTAGTTAAAGGTGATATTAAGTTTATTGAAGTATCATCCGGTGGTTGGGATACTCATACAGATAACTTTACAAAGCTCGATGATCGAGTTAAAGAGCTTGATGATGGAGTAAGTGCTCTTGTTCAAGATCTTGAAAGTGAAGGTATGCTTGATTCTACTCTTATTGTAATTGCCACAGAGTTTGGACGTACTCCAAAAATTAATGTCAATACTGGGCGTGATCATTACCCTAAAGCATATTCAACAGTTCTCATTGGTGCTGGTGTTAAGGGTGGGCTGGCTTATGGTGAGACAGATGATACAGCTTCAAAGGTTACTAAAGATGCAGTAACAATATCAGATATTAATGCAACTGTTGCTCATCTAGCTGGCTTAGATGTTACTAAAGAATATTCTTCACCATCTGGTAGACCGTTTGAACTAGCAGACAAAGGTAAGATTATTACCAATATATTGAGTTAATGTTATAAATAATATGTATGAAAGATAGTGGAATAGTTTACAGTCAGGATAGTGACTTCTTTCCATTAATAACTAAACGCATAAAGAGATTTTTACTCTATACAGCTGTCTGGTTATTTGGTGCTAGTGTTATATTGGCTATTCCTCTGGCTATTTCGATGTTGATCGGAAAATAGCATCCCAATTTTCATTATTAGATGTCTTGAGAATCTCTATTCTTTCTATCATCATATCATAATAGTTAGCAATAGATGGAATTAGATCTTTATTAATATTAGCTTGTTCAATAGCTGAGTCCCATCTCTGATCGACATATGCATCTAAGAAAGTTGTATGCTCAATAACATACTTATGACTATCTATAATAGTATAAATTTTAATACCTTCTGTCTTACCTTTAACAGCTATTTTATCTAACTCAACAAAGTTAAATTTGTCTTCAATACCTTTTTTAGTTTGCTCTCCAAGTAGTAATCCTACCTTATAACCCTTTGTTTGACTTTCTAGTCTAGCAGATAAATTAACTGCATCTCCTAAACATGTGTAATCAAAGCGTTGATTTGAACCCATATTACCTACTACAACGTCACCTGTATTGACACCTATGCCCATTCGAAGCTCAATGTCTTTCTCTTTTAATTCTATATTTAATTTATCAAGTAATTCAAACATTTCGAGAGCACAATTAATTGTATTAACTCTATGATCTTCATCATCTATTGGTGCATTCCAAAATGCCATTAATGCATCACCTATAAACTTATCTACTGTACCATTATTATCAATAACACAACCAGTCATTGGTGTTAGATACTTGTTAATTAAATCAGTTAACTCCTGAGGGTTAGATTTAAATTGCTCACTTAATGTAGTAAAGTCTCTTAAATCACTAAACAAAATTGATAACTCTCTAGTGTCACCACCTAACTGTAACTTACCTGGATTCTTTTGTAGCAACTTAACAATAGATGGAGCTAGATAATGCTCAAATTGATTCTTAATAAGCTTCTTTGTTTTGTTTTCTTGAACAAATCTTATAAATGTAGCACCTGACCATGTAATAAAAATAGTAAATAAAGGCCATGTAAAATCATATAACTCTCCTTGATTAAACATACTATTACCTACCTTAGGTAAGAACACTACACTAATTAAACAAAAAGCTAAACTAGCAAGATATGGTAGCCATAGAGCTCCTATAATTATAATAGAGCAAATACCAGCTGTAATTATTAGTTCATGCATAAAGAATTCCTCTTTACGTTCTAATCTATTTTCATCTATTAGCATTTGTAAATTAGTAGCATGTACTATATGAGCATAATCAGCTCCTAAATTAGTTGGTACTATATTTGTAAGACCTTCTGCTGTTGGTGATATAATAACTATTTTATCTTTAATAGCACTCCAATCATCACTATTAAAAGATACAGTTGGAAATTTATATTTATAATTTAACCATATACGAGCATTGGTATCTGTCTCTATAGGATCGAAACCATAAACTCTTACTGACTCAACACCCACTTCATCTGCTTTAACTTGATAAGAATCTTTACCACCAAACAGTCTCAATGCTTCTAAAGATAAAGTACTATAGTAATTATCTTGAACTTGTACTATTAGCGGCATACGCCTTACAACACCATCCAGTTCCGGTGTAGTAGTCATCATACCAACACCAGCAGCTACTTCTCCTAACTCTTTAACTGGTCCAATTGCTTCTGGATAGTCATATATAAAGTCTTTAGGATCTTCACCTATAACTACAACACCTCTAGGTATAGGTTCTCCTTTACCTTTTACTGAAGCTGATTGTCCCATTATAACAGGTACCTGGCTCATTACTTCGGCTAGATAATCATCATGACCCATTCTATCTTTTTCTGCAAATAGTATGGGTAGTATAACTAATGCAGCTCCATTATCATAGGCTTTAACTATACTATCAGCTATAATATCTCTAGGCCATGGCCACTGACCATTTGTCTCTAAACTCGCTTCATCAATCTCTATAATTGCTATCTCTTCAGCTTCTATTTTCTCTTGATTCCTTTGATAATAATCAAATGATTTTAATCTTGCAGTTTCTACAAAATAAGGATCTATTACCCTTATACCTATTAAAAATGTTGTTATTAACAGACATATAAAGTAATTTTTTTTGTTAAAGCTCATTGTTCTATATTGAATATAACACCACTACCATTATTAAGAGAAAACGTTTGAAATATACCATTGTTAAGGTAATTTATAGTTGCATCAGAAGTAGCATCTATATTTAACGAAGTAACATTACCTTGCTCTGTAGTTTTCTTAAAAAGTACTTTACTCATATCATATGGATTAGTTTGAAATAACTCTACAATCTCTATAACAGGCTTTGAATTAGTTTCAGTATCTTCCTTTTTATCCTCTTTAGGTTCATTATTATTGTTATTATTATCTCGCGGATCATCCTTAACTTTTGGCTTATCATCTTGAGGGGCTTGTCTCGCTTCTTTTTTAGGAGGTGTCGGCGGTTTAAAATTATTTTCAACCCTTGTTACCTCAAATGCTTGATTCAATACTACAACACCACTTGAGTTAGATACTGCTATAGATCCTGTATAAGCATTACCATTTGCATCTATAGATGGTAATAACTGGAATGTGGTTTTACCAGTAGGTTCAACTGTCATAGTAAAGTCTGTACCTCTGACAGAAACACTAGCAGTTGGAGAAGTTATCTTTACATTCTTTCTATTGTTTTTAGCTATCTTACCAGATGTATATCTGAGGGTACCTAGCCGGCCCTTTAGAGAAACCCTACCTACCTTTTTATTACTATCATAAACATATTCATCTACTACAAGTTTAGAATACTTAGATAGTGATACTTTTGTATCATCTTCAAATAGTATGTTTACTGTACCATTTAAAGTCTCTATCTCGTCATACATTTTGACCGGAGTATCAACCCCGGTCAAAATCTTAACATCTTCGCGCTGTATTTGCGCTGGTTGTGATTGCTTTACAACTTTACCAGCACCATATAAATTAGTTACCAGTAACAGCAGAAGGATTGGTATATGTCGCTGCAGTGCCATCTGTTTGTGTAATAGTGTAGTTGTTATCACTACCAAGAACTTGGATATCTAATGTATGAGCTTCTGTACCAATTTGATAAATATCAACTTTGTTCGAACTACCGAAAAGCTCAACTGTTTGTGCATGTCCAACACCACCTGTTTGTCCTTGCTGATATGAATTAACTACATTTAGATCACCGATTAGAGACCAGAGATTAACAGCAGCATCTGTGTCTACCATGCTAAAGGTTAAATCGTTTGTATTACCTTCTACTGTTACATCTATATCAGAGTTATTAGTAGTATTAGCTACATCAGCTGCTACATCTGCTTTTATAAGTACTGTGTTTGTATTACCTGTAATCTCGAAGGTAGTATCGTTAGAGTCACCTTCAACATTAGAATCTACTTCGTTGGTATTACCAGTAATAAGAAGTTCTGTTGTTGTACTATTACCAGTCTCTTGGATTAGAATATCGTTACCTGTACCGGTTGTAATAGAGGTAAAGGTTTTAGAATTACCTGTAAGACCCGCTCTATCATTAACAGCTCCAAACTTATTAGTTGATCCATCTTGTTTAATAGTGAAAGTACCTGACCCACCAGACTGGTCAAGATAAATCTCATTATTAGCCTGTATTGTACCTGTTGCTATAAACAGGGCTAGAATAACTTTCTTCATACTAGTATTTATAAAGAAACTCTGTTATTTTTTAAATTTCCAGTAGCCTTTTTTCTCCCCTTTATAGATCAAATCTATTAGAGCTTTATCAATAGCTGATCGAACTGCTTTAGAAACTAACTCGTTTTTCGCTAAACCGATTTCAGCTTCCGCTGGTATAGTATCTAAATCTACAAACCTAAACATCGTAGCATTAGTTGATGTAGATATTACTGTTTTTGTTGCTGTAGTTGTAACTAGAACTTCACCAGTTGAAGTACTAACAAATCTCAATGAAACAGTAACTGTATCTTGTCTATACTCTTCTGAACCACCTATGCCTAAATAACTAGCCCCAACCCCTCCGGATATATTATTAGTCTCATAGTCTAATATACCACCAAATGCTAATATACCTGCATAGCGTAAAGGGTCTAGTGGTATAGGTTTTTCATCAAAAGAATTACGACTTTGAGTGACTAGAGCTCTTTCCCTTAAAACAGATTCTGACTCTGCTCTTTCTAATACTTTAAACCACCCAGATTCCATTAAGGACTCCATTAACCAAGCTTCCCCTCCTTGAGTTACTACAGAGGAAAAACTCGCAACAGTATCTGAACTTTTACGCTTTCCTGTTAAATCTTTAAAGTTATTGACACCTATATAAACAAGCTCACCATCAATTTTTGGCAAATTGTTTAACTCTTTTTTAAGTGGTGTCTTAGAGACTGCTGGCTTAGTAAATTCAGGCTTATTAATAGTCCTCGATGTTACTAAAGAGCAGCTTGTAAGTAAGCTAAGAACCAGCGCCAGTATTAGCAGTTTCATCGGTTTCGGTTGCAGCAGCTGCATCAGGTAGTGATAGAGATCCAACTGGTATGGTAATAGTTGTAACATCACCATCTACATCATATACCGTTAAAGTAATAGTATCTCCTAGCTTACCCCATATAACAGTACTTCCATCTAAAGTAAAGGTACCAGATTCAACTCCTGTTTCAGCAAATAACTGCTCTGTAACTTGTTTAGAAAGTTCTGAATATATTCGTGTTTGCAAATTAGATAAGAAAGCATTAATAGGCTTTCTATCTTCTAGAATTTGAGCTTGTAGTTCTAAAGCTTTAAGCTCGTCGCGCATAGATTTTTTACGAGAATATCTCATATTCTCTAGGTTGATTAGATGAGCGCTATAACCAGCACCATTAAATGTTGGAGATTTAAATCTAAATTTAAGCTCATCAGCAGCAGCTGAAGTTATCAAGAGTGTGATAAGTAAGGCTTTCATATATTTATTTACTTTCTGGGTCGTGATTACGAACCTTTTCTTCTGTAATAAGATTTATTTTCATAGTTAATCTTATCATATCATTATCCAGCATACGAACTTTATCTATTAACCCAATAAGCTTACCTGTTGTTTCCTCAATAACTGGTTTAATTTCTGTCGTTACCCATTTCCATATATAGTAAACAAAATACCCCAAGCCACAAGCAGCTACGACTGGAAAGCCGTACTTACTAATCATATCTACTAGTGAGTCCATTAATCTTTTCTTGAGTCTTCTTTTCCGTCAGCTGCGGCTAGTCGCTCTAAATTAGGTTTTCTGTTAAAAGCAACAGAAACCATTGCATCAATCTTTACTATATCGTTATTCATAGTATCAATTCTATTAACCAATCCGTTTATTAAATTATTTAACCCCTTTATTGAACCTGTAAGCTCGTTCAATATAAATTTAAGGATGATAAAAATAAAGAAACCTGCGGTGAGAGCTCCTGCAATAGGAAATCCAACCTTCTCAGCTATCTCTAAAAATTCATTCATTTTAATTATTTAGTGGATAATGGCCTCTTCCACTATATAATAATAGAGACATGGCGCAGTTATTATTACATCTGATCGGAGACTATCTACTCCAATCAGGCTGGATGGCCGCAAATAAGGCAAAAAGCCATATTGCTGCGTTTGTACATGCTCTTGTATACTCTTTACCTTTTCTACTTTTAAGACCTTCCCTAAATGCATGGTTAGTTATTTTTGTAACTCACTTTTTTATCGATCGATATAGTCTAGCTAAACGAGTAGCAGTAATTAAAAACTATATTGCTCCGTGTAAGCACTGGCCTAAAAATGGAGATCTATCAGATTTTGGATATCATAAGTGTACACCAGAGTTTCTGGCGATGTGGTTGTTAATTATAACAGATAATACTTTACATCTGTTAATTAATTTTGTAGCTCTTAAATATTTGTAGTGGTTTTAAAAAGGAACTATTGTATAATATTAATATGAAGAGCGATAACAGATGGATAGCTTTATTCTCTCAAACAGGAAGCGAGATTGTAGATATTAGTAGGAAGATTGGAAGATGGCCAGATGTTATTGTTACTAATTCTCAAGATTATAATAAAATTAATCACAATATTCAAAAGAGGGGATTTATAAAGATAGACCCGTTTCAATCCCGTACTTTAAATATTCTACATAACTATGCTCAATATAACGATTTGATTACACTTAATGGGTGGCTTAAAATTGTACCTCAGGATAAGTGTGAGCAGTATAATATAGTTAATGGTCATCCAGGTCTTATTACAAGGTATCCAGAACTAAAGGGAATTGATCCTCAGAAGAGGTTCTGGGCTAATAGGATGAAGTATGATTATTATGGTTCTGTAGTTCATGAGGTAACAGCAGAAGTTGATGAAGGTGAGATTCTTTCAGTTAGTGAGAAAGTAATGGATGGACTAGAGAGAGATCCTTTTGAGATTCTTAAAAATACTTCTTTAGAAGCCTGGCTTGACTTCTTTAACCAACAAGATATAATTAGAGTATAATGTATCTCTATAGATTAGTTTATATACTTGCTACTAAAAATGGTGGGGGTTGGGAGCAAATTGACGTTGGTTCTACTTCTGGTGAATTTAAAAACAGAGCGGCAGCTAAGGATTTTGTTGATCGTAATAAAGATAACTGGGATGAAGATGTTTATATTCTCCGTAAAGAGGTATCTCATTTCTATGATCAAAAGATATTTGATATTAATAAGAAATAGTATATAATATAAGTATGATAATATCATTTACTGGAGCTCAAAGTACAGGCAAGACTACTTTGCTTAACTTAATTAGAGATAAAAACTACGATTTTAATTATGTTGATGAAGTAACTCGTCGTATTAAACGTGAGTATAATCTACCTATTAATGAGAGTGGCGGTGATATAACTCAGTCAATGATTATGGCTGATCATATTGCTAATGTATATAAGAAGGGTGATCATGATGTTACTGTTTTAGATAGGTGTGCTGTTGATGGGGTTGTATATACACAATGGTTGTATAATAATGGGCAAGTTGAAAAAGCTACTTTAGATCATGCAAAGCTTATGTTTGCAATGCTTATTGAAGAGTATGATGCTATCTTTATTACTAGTCCTGTTGATGTTGAGTTAGTGGATGATGGAGAGAGATCTACTAATATAGAGTTTAGAGAAGACATTCAGAGCTTGTTTGATATGTATATTGGTCATCTAATGGTTGATAATAAGGATAAGAATGTTTTTGTTGTAGCAGGTACTGTTGAAGAGCGAATGAATTATATTCAGAAAGTACTTGCAAAGAAAGGATTAGACATTAAAATATAATAGAATTATGGCATTACAAGACCTCGATAATAGTAATATCAGCAAGCACCTTGGGCAGTCTTCACAGTATAAGGCTACCTATGATCCTGAGCTTCTGGTACAAGAACCTCGTCAATCAAATCGTACTCATCTTGGTATTCAAGATGATGATCTTCCTTTTGAAGGTGGCGATACTTGGAACGCGTATGAAGTAAGTGGGTTGACTCATAAAGGTCTACCAGTTGCAGGTGTAGGTAAGATATACATTCCATGCAACTCTCTATATATTGTAGAGTCTAAGTCGCTTAAGTTATACTTTAACTCCTTTAATATGAGTAAGCTAGGTGATACAGCAAATGAGGTACGTGAGGAAATTCAACGTAGAGCTCAAGTAGATCTCTCAAAGTTACTTGGTGTTAATGTTGAAGTCAAGATTTTCTCTAATAAAGAGATGCTTAGCGATCCCACTACACCAGAAGAGGAGTGGGATCATGAGCGATATATTACTATCGAAGATGAGTATCCGGTTGAGGTTATGGAGTTCGATACTTATCAAGAGACACCAGAGTTGATTAGAGTTGTAAAAAATGAAGTTGGCACTGTTAGATACCACTCAGCTTTACTTAAGAGTAACTGCCGAGTAACCTCACAGCCCGATTGGGGTGATGTGTATATTACCCTTGAAGGTGAGTATGCTCCGGATCCTGTATCTCTCCTAGAGTATCTTGTATCATTTCGAGATGAATGTCATTTTCATGAGGAGATTTGCGAAGCTCTATATAAGCGATTACTCGATATCTGTAAACCTGACGAGCTTGTAGTACGTTGTTTATATGCTCGTCGAGGTGGTATTGATATCAACCCTGAGCGTTATAAGCCAGGCTCGAAGAAGCATCATACCTTGCATGATGTAACTACACCTTTTATTAAGACTCCTAAACAATAAACATAACTAGTAAATAAATAATTGAGAAAGCCCATGTGTTGCATGGGCTTTTTCTATGGTTTGGTATAAATAATAGCAGATGATAAAACTGTTTAGCGAAGAGGTAGATGCTACCTTGACTAACTCGGACCATAACATCTTACAAGTTAAAAGTTTTGAAGAAACTTTTTTCGATGTATATGAATTCGAGCTTAACGGGCAAAAGTATATTGGAGAGTCGATTGGAAAATATAAGACCGACCCTATAATAAAAGTTCCTGTAGTTGAGAATGGCAAAGAGTATGAGGTTCCATTTGTTCTCCGTGAAGGTGTGCAAATGGTTACATATAATGCTGGTAAGGACAAAACTATAGTTGAGAGAGTACGTGTTACAGAAGAGCCTGAGCCGGTTATTGAGAAAACACGAGATAAGCTTTCTATGGTTGTAGAGAATAAACTTACAGAAATTAATAAGTTGCCTTCAGAAAAAGAGCATAATGTGCTGCAGGTAGAGAGTTTGCATGAAGCGTTTTTTGATGTATATGAATTTAAGTTAAACGGTCAGCAATTTATTAAAGAATGTATTGGTAAATACGGTGAAGATCCGATAATTAGTATCCCTATCGTTAAGGATAACGAGGAGTGTGAGATGCCGTTTGTTTTGCGTCAAGTATCGCAGGTCGAAGCTCTAAACAGTGAAAACACAATAGTTGTTGAAAGAATCCTAGAGCAACCAAAAGTAAAAGAAATTAATTGTGATATTGTTGAGCAGGTACAAGAAGCACCAGTATCTATATCCAAAGAAGATTTACTCGAAACCTTTCAGAAGGAAAAAGAAGCAGCTATTAAGACACTCCGTGCACAAAATGCTGTTACTATGGAGGAGGTTCAGCGGATACGAGATAGTATTCTTATTGAAACTCAATCAGATGCTTTTGAAGCACGTACAAAAGAAGAGGAGAAGCTTACTAAATTTGTTGAAGCTAAGTTAAAAGAAGTAACCCGAGTAAATAATATTCTTGCTAACAAAATAGAAAAAGATATTGATCTTTCGCTTGAAGCTAATTATAGCGATTTTGTTAAAAGACTTACAGAGGCTCGAAAAGAACTTAAAGCACGTAGATTGGAAAATAAGAAACTAGTTTCTGAAGTTACAATTTTAGAGAAAGCGCATATTGATCTACAGAGTGTAGTAAGTAAGAATCAAAAGACGGTACAGCAATCAGAAAAAGCTATTAACAAGGCATTAAGTAGATTAGGACAAACTAATAAACGTCTTGAGGAGAGCAGGAAGGAGTTCGACTCAGTTAAAGAAGCTTTGTTTGAAAGTGTAGAAAATGCTGGTAAAAAAGTAGAAGAAATTTACCGTGATAAAGCGAAACAGGTAGGGGATTCAGTCTTTAAAAATATACGTAGATCAGAGATTGTTCAAGCTGTTCAGGCTAGCAAAGCAGAAATTTTATCCGAATTCGAAAATACTACCGATCTACAAGAGCAAGTTAATAGTCTTATTAAAGAAGGTGTTAACGTTATAAAGTATGATCCGGAAAAAGAGAATAAAGCATTTCAAAAAGAAGTAAGGCACGAGATATCTAGAAAGTTTTCTGATGAGATGATGACCATCAAGCGTATGATTGAGTACGGTGGTGGTGGTGGTACTGGTACTGCTCTTGATCGTGGTGGTAATATTAAAGGAAATTTAAATGTAGATGGTAATATACTATCCGGTGGAATTAATTTAGATTTACTATTTGCTACTATAGGTGGTGGTGGTGGTACCGGTACAATCGCTGGGTCAGGTACTGCAGGTAATGTAACATTATGGGATGGTATATCTTCTATAACTGATAGTAAGTTAGTACAAACTTCTACAGGTATGATATTGAGTGGTGGTCTTAATACAGAGTATATTGCACTATCTACTGAAACTGGTACTTTCAATCTTAGTGCTAATAATGACCAGGGGTTTGTAATAGGTGGGGCTTCAACTATACAAGGTAACCTTTCAGTCCTAGGAGACTTCACCTATATTGACACTGTAGTTTCGATAACTTCTGCTCTATCAGTTGTTAATCACGGGACAGGTCCAGCATTCTATGCAGAGCAAACAGGAGCTAGTCAACCTATTGCCAAGTTTGTTGATACTGAAGGTGGAGAAATAGTCTTTGATGATGGTGGTAAAGTAGGTATAGGGACAGCGAGTCCAGCGGAGAAACTTACAGTGACTGGTAATATTAGTGCAAGTGGTAATATATCTGGACAACAAATTAAAAGTACTGCATTAAGCGCAACTGGTCGTATAGATGCATCTAATATATCGACAATCGAAAATAAGATTGAAGGTCTTTATAGCTATCTTATCAATAACTTTGATACGAACCAGATTACTACAGCGACTAGTCTTACAGACTTTGTTAATAACTTTCCGAAAGCTGGACTAACTCCAGGAGATGTTATTACACTTTCTGCAATTAATACTGCATACATCCTAGGTGATAATGATGGATCTTCTAATACTGATTGGCTGGAGGTAAATCTTAAGCCTAACTTTTTATTCTACCGCAGTAATCAATCTGATTACGCTGTATTAGATAGTGTACCTCTTTCAGCATCAAATAGCTCTAAATACATTGTTCAGGTAGAAGATGAAACCGATAATGCTATTTTCTATGGGGAAATTAATGTAGTATCTAATGGTAGTATTGCAGTTGCAACTGAATACGCTCTAAATCATACAACCGTATTTCCATTTGTTGAATTTGGGGCTGAAGTTATTAATAATAGAGTATCGCTATCTGCAATTGCTCTTGAAGGTAAAAGTATGTCAAACTTCACATTTAAAGGTAATAGGAGTAATTTATTTGGTTAGATTATGAAGGCTAGCCATAAATAATTGTATGGCCCTTAATAATGACTTTAAAGTCAAGAATTCACTTTATGTAGGTAACAGCGCTTGTTTTGTCACACAGACCGACACGCCTACTATTCTATCTGCTGGTAACTCGCTATTTGATATATTTCTACAAGAAGGTGAAGGAGGGTCTGGCATTCTTTCAGATGGTGACGGTATTACCGACTTCATGTTTGATAGTCTATCTTCTGCTACAGTAGCGGTAGATGCTACTGTCCTTAGATCTACTGGATCAACGTTTACAGGTGTGCTTTCTGCAAATATTGCAGGTGGTAGGTATCTTTCTGCTGGTAGTGACTTCTCTGAACTCTTTAGTAATTGTCAAGGTACTGTTACAGATGTTACCGGTGGTAATGGAATCGATTCAACTGGTGGCACAACACCTCAAATTTCAATTAGTGGTGGTGATGGTATTACATCTAGCTCTCAAGATATTCATGTTGACTCTACTGTTGTTAGAACAGCCGGCGGTCAGACAATCGGACCTGCTACTACCAATTTTCAAAATAATATTTGCGTAGGTGGTAAAATTTATAGTGGATCTGATGTCAATACACTAATTGAATTCGGAAACGGTAATCTCAAACTAACAGCTGATAGTGAAGATCATATAAGTTTATCTAACACTGGTGTAATTATTAATGAACCTGGTAATTCTAACGACTTCCGAGTTGAAAGTAATTCAGATACACATGCATTGTTTGTTGATGGTTCTGCTGATAATGTTGGTATAGGTACATCAACACCTGGTGCTAAGCTTACAGTTAACGGTGGTACTTGTACTACTGGATTAAGTGCTACTGCAGCTAATAGTGGTATTCTTTCTGCTGGTAAAGATCTTAATGAAATCTTCCAAATTATAGGTTCAGATGCTAGAGGAAAAGTTTTAAGCGATGGAATAGGTATTCAAGACTTTACTTACGAAGGTCTTTCTGCTCAAACTGTTGCAGTATCGCAAAGTATACTCTCCGGTGGTGCAAGTCATGCACAAGGTACTCTTACCCTAAGTGGTGCTGGTGGAACTGGTTATAACACAACAATTGATTTAGGTCTTCAAGCTGCTGATAGCCCTACTTTTGCAGGTGTCACCGGTGGAAATGTTCGTGTAGGAATTACAGCTGATGGTGAAATTGATACATCATCTGGCAATCTTACAATCGATTCTGCAGGTGGAACTACTATACTAGACGATGCTAATATTTCTATAGCAAATGTTGGTGCAGGTACTGACAATACAGTTCTAATTAAATCAGGTAGTAATTTAGCTACCGATGAAATTGATCCTAAGGTATGGGATATTAAGCTAGTTGATTATGGTACATTAGGACAATGTAAGATTCCTGTAGCCACAGACAGTACCGGTACTGTAGGTAATTCAATAATGGAACAATCGGCTGCTGGTGGTGGTTTTGATGTTGCAAGTATTAATGTCTTAGGTGGTCTTAGTGCTTTATCACTTTCTGGTGATGGTTCTGGTCTTACAGGTGTTACCGCAACACCTATATTTCCTACAACAACAAAAACCACATTAGTTGGTGGTGATAAGTTCTTTATTAATGATAGTGCTAATAAACACACCACATATACTGCTTTGCTTACTTCTTTCGGATGTGGCTCTGGCATCACGGTAGATGGTTCTGGTTTAGCAGTTACTGGAACTTCATCTCTTAATACTAATAAGATAACTAAATGGAATGGTACTGGCTTTGCCGATTCAATAATGACAGAAACTGCTCTCGGTAATATTAGTATTGCTGGAGGAGCAACCATTACTGGTAACCTTTCTGTTCAAGGCGAACTAACATGTATTGATACTACAGTATCTGTTACATCAGCTCTATCAGTAGTTAATGCTGGTACAGGTCCAGCTATTTTCGCTAGACAGACTGGGACAGATGAACCGATTGCAAGATTTGTTGATACTGAGGGCGGATTCATTACATTTGATGATGGTGGTAGTGTTGGTATTGGAATCGACGCGCCTGCGGCAAAACTTGATGTTGTTGGTGATGCACATATAAGTACGAATTTAACTGTAGATGGTAATACTCAACTTGGTAATGCTTCTTCTGACACTATTACAATCGATTCAGCAGGAATTTGCACTCCGTGTTTAGCTGCTGGTACAGGAGCTAGTGTGTTAGTTAGAGGATCTACTTCTGATGGTATAGTGACTCATGATGTTGTTGATTCAAAAATATTTGGTACCTTACTTGTAGATGGTGAAGGTTCTGCCAATAAAGTGCCTAAGTATACTAATGGTACAGGTACTATTGGAGACTCAGCCATTACTGATACTGGCTCACTTGTTACCATTGATTCTAATACAAAAATTGATGAAGGTCATAGTTTCCAAGTATTCGCACCAGCAGATCCGCTTGGTGCTAGCCTCGACTCATATTCACAGAAACAAACTTTCTCGACTATAGTTACTAGTGCTAGTACGCATCCGGTTGATACATTCTGTAAGACAAATCTTAAGCAAGTTAAATATAACGTTACACTTATTAAGGGTGTAAATATTACGTCGTTTGAAGTAAATGCTGTTAACAATAATACAACTACAATCGGAACTGTATACGGTATTGTAGATGCTCAAGCTGCTACTCAATTAGATACAGCTAGTATTTGCAATAGTACTAATAACGTTACCCTTTTGCTTAAATCAGCAAGTGCAGGTACATGCGCAATTATTAAAGGAGAAGCTCTTTACGCTAGTTAATTTTAAATAATCTAAAATAAATAGTTAAGGCTGGTGGAAACATCAGCCTTTCCTATTAAATATGTGTAATAACCGGGGGGAAAGTGAACCTTAATTATGGCATTAACAAACGATTTTAAAGTAAAGAACGGACTAACTGTAATAGATAGTATATCTGCAGGTGGTAATTTAAGTGCATCAGAAGGCTTTTTCGATAGTGATGTTGGTTTAGGAACAAATAATCCCGCTAAAAAATTACACGTATTAAACTCTACAAACGAAGCTCAAATACGTTTGGGTCAATCAGGTTCAGGTTCCTACGATTTAGGAGTTTATGCTAATGATACATTTTCAATAGGTAGAGATGCAGATACACAAGAATTTAATATTAAAAGCGGTAACGTTGGTATAGGAACAACTACACCAACTGAAAAACTTAATGTTAAAGGAAACATAGCTTTGTCTGGAGCGTCTACATCAGCTGGCCCACATCTTAAATTAGAAGGAACATATACTACTTGGGAATTAGAAAACCAATATACTGGAGGAGCTACTAATGACATGTTCCGTATTAGGAACACACAATTAGGTTCAGACGCTTTAGTTATAAATAGACTTACTAATAACGTTGGTATAGGAATAACTGATCCTGACCAGGCATTAGAAATAGGAGGGGGAGGTAAACTTAAATTATCAAGAGCGGACAACGCAAGAAGCCTTCTTTTATATACTGATAATAACTTTGCTACAGTAGAGTCTGATACCGATCCATTTTTGCTAAAATCAGCAGACCGTATACAGTTTGAAGCTAACGGCGCAGAAAGAATGCGGATCAATTCTTCTGGTAACGTTGGTATAGGAACAACTAATCCTAGTCATCTGTTACACGTATGCGCTGCTGACGGGGTGGCTGTGGATAGTTATATTAGTTTGGTTCAAAATGCTGAAGCCACTGCTGGCGATAACTTTGGTCTAAAAGTGCAAGCTGGTAGAAATTCATCAGATGTTACAATGGAAGTTAGTAACGCTGTTGGGACGAGTTATATGAGGGTTAGAGGTGATGGCAACGTTGGTATAGGAACAACGAGTCCAGCCACTATTTTAGACCTAGATGATGGAACCCTTTCCGATATAAGAATAAGAGGTAATGCTACAACTGATGTTAGATTTGCTGGAATTGCCTTTTATAATACAGCTGGAAGTGATACTGTAGCTGCGGTTAATGTGGACAGGGATGGAGCTAACGATGCAGGCGCTTTAACGTTTGATACTCAACCTGCTGGTGGAGGTGTTACAGAAAGAATGCGTGTTACCTCTTCTGGCAACGTTGGTATAGGGATGACCTCTCCCCTTAGAAAACTTGACCTCTCAACAAGCTCTACCACAGACGCTGTTAGGATAAAAAACACAGACAGTAATGGAGGAGGATTATCTGTTTTTGCTGCAAATGGAGGAGCCGGCACAAATAGGATTTTAACATTAGGTGATGCTTCTGAAAATGTAAAAGTAGCGGTACTAGAAAACGGTAACGTTGGTATAGGTACAACAGCTCCTGATAACAAGCTTACTGTGTCTGGTGCTATTAGCGCGACTGGTAATATTAGTACAACAGGTAATATACTATCAGCTGGTGTTAATATCGATCAGCTCTTTGGAACTAGTGGTGGTGGTGATATTACCGCTGTTACAGCTGGTACAGGTTTAACCGGAGGTGGTAATTCAGGTTCAGTTACTTTAAACATTAGTGCAGGTGATGGTGTACAGGCTACAGCTAATTGTGTAAGTGTTGATTCTACTGTTGTAAGAACAACCGGTGGTCAGACAATCGGACCTGCTACTACTAACTTTCAAAATAATATTTGTGTAGGAAGTAAAATTTATAGTGGATCTGATGCTAATACACTAATTGAATTCGGAAACGGTACTTTAGGTCTAGATGCTGGTGGTGAAAATCATATAAGTTTATCTAACACTGGAGTTGTTGTTAATGAGGCTGGTAATAATAATGATTTCAGAGTGGAGGCTGGGACAGATACTCATGCATTGTTCGTAGACGCTAATAGAGATAATGTTGGAATTGGAACATCAGCAACTGAGGTTAATAGTAAATTAACCGTTGCAACATCAGATACAACAGCCCTTAGCACATTGTTACGGGTGGGTTCTACTGCAGCCAACCAAGATTACACGGCTTTAAGATTTGGTAATACTACCTCTACACAATACGGAGATTATGGATTTAATTTAAACTACGAGGGTACGCAGGCAGGTAATAATAATAGATTTGTATGGTATGCTGATAACCAAACCGGGGTTGGTGGTCAGTGCGTTGGGTTGTCGATGCTACAAGATGGTAAAGTTGGTGTAGGTACTGTTAGTCCAAGTGAGGCTCTTGGTGTTGCTGGTAATATTGCAGTTACGGGAACTGTTGATGGTGTAGATGTCGCTGCCTTGGCTACATGCTCAGGTCTTACTTGCACTGGTAATGTAGATACATCAGGTACTCCTGTTGATAACGACTTCGCAAAGTTTACAGACGCAAACACAATTGAAGGTAGAAGTTGTTCTGAGGTTAGATCTGATCTTGGTATAGGTACTATAGCTAGTTGTGCTACAGGTGATTTCTTACCTATAGCTGGATGCGCTGCTAATGCTGCTCTCCTTGATAGTATTGATAGTTCACAATTCTTAAGAAGTGATACTGCTGATTCTGCTTCCGGAACTATAAACTTTACAGGGGATATATGTGTTGGTTATCGTATTTTACATTCAGGTGATCCAGATACATGCTTACGATTTGATAATAATATGTTTAGAGCTTATACTGGTGGCCAGGAACATATTCGCGCTAGCGGTGGTGCAGGCGGAGAAGTCGTTATTAACGACGGTGGTAGCGCTAACGACTTCCGAGTTGAAGGTGATACAGATACACATGCATTGTTTGTAGATGGTTCTGCTAATAACGTTGGTATTGGTTGCTCTGCCCCTACTCAAAAGTTAGCAGTTGCTGGTACTGGTCTATTTACTGATGATCTTACAGTGCAAGGCGACCTAACTGTAACTGGAGACTTTACTTGCTTAGAGACAACAGTATCAGTTACATCAGCACTTTCAGTTCTAAATACAGGGACGGGACCAGCACTCATCGTTAACCAAACAGGGAGTAATGATATTGTAGACTTTAGAGACGATGGTACGTCTGCTTTCTATATTGAAGATGGAGGTAACGTTGGTATCGGTACTACAGATCCAACAGTTAAGTTAGAAGTTAAAGCAAGTAATCCTAATTTAAGACTTCAAAGTAATACTACAAATGCAGGTAATTCTGGAACTCTTGAATTTCGAGAGGGGGATATAAATTATGGAGCGTTTATAAAGTATGACGGTGATGCTAATTTTTTAAGAATTGGTACAAGAGATGCTGGTACAGATTATAATAGAATAAGTGTAAATCGAGGCAACGGTAGAGTTGGTATCGGATGTACTACCCCAACACAAATGCTTGACGTTAATGGTAGCATAGTCACTAACACTGGCAATTCAATATCCAATGGCGGTAAAATTATTATGCAATCTGATGGTACTCTTGATTGGGGTGCAGTTGCAAATTGTGGTACTTTAACTTGGGATACAGGTTACGCTATAATGACAGGCCAATCAGGTAACGGTTTAAAATTTTTTACCAACAATAATGTTTTAGCTCTTACAATAGACACTTCTCAAAACGCAACCTTTGCGGGTGATCTAACCGTTTCTGGTGGTGATATCACATTAGGAGGTACCGGTCGTATACAAGGTATTGATACAGTAAGTTCAGGTACAGACGCTGCTAACAAGACATATGCTGATACTAAACTAGCATTAGCTGGTGGTACAATGACAGGTGCTATTACTATGAACGGTAATAATATCACACAAACAACCGGTTTTCTCGACACTAATAAAATTTGTATGGGTAATTCCACTATTACAACTAGTGGTGATGATAATCACATACATTTTAATGTACCTACAGCATTAATACCAGAGAGTACTACTACAGCTAACAATGCATGTCTCGGAACTACTAGTTATAGATGGAAGGTTGTTACTGGTGGCGCCGCTGATTTTTCTGGTAATATAACTGTTGGTGGTACTGTAGATGGTGTGGATATAGCAGCTAGAGATGCAATATTAACTGGTCTAACCAGCTGCGCTGGTCTTGCATGTGTAGGTGATATTACAGGTGTAACAGCAGGGTCATTACTTGATGGTGGTGGTGCTAGTGGTAGCGTTACTCTTAACGTTGACTTGAGTGAGTTGACTGACGGTACAGCTGCTATCGTACCTACTAGTGATGAGGTAGTTTATCTTGATGCAGGTTCGCAGAAACGCAAGCTATTCTCTGAAATATTTGGTAGTAATGCTTATAACTCAACAACAATACCTACCAACAATAACCAACTTACCAATGGTGCTGGTTATACTACATGCACAGGAGACATAACCGGTGTTACAGCTGGTACTGGTATGACCGGTGGAGGTACTTCAGGTGCTGTAACCTTGAACGTAATTGGAGGTACAGGTATTACGGCTAATGCCAATGATGTTGCTATTGATACAGGTGTAGTAATGAATCTTGCATCTGCGCAAACAGCATCAGGTACAAAGAATTTCTCAGGGGATATATGTGTTGGAGATCAAATCTTACATACTGGGGATTCAGATACATACTTACAATTTGTTGGAGCTAATGATTTTAGAGTTGTAGCAGGTAATAGAGATAATTTAAGAGTTAAGCAAGCTGAGGTTATTATAAATGAAGCTAGCAACGATGTCGACTTCCGAGTAGAAAGTAACAGTTGCAGCAGTATGTTGTTTGTCGATGGTGGTAATAACAGAGTCGGTATTGGTACAAGCTCACCATCTGCTACATTAGCTGTTAACGGTAGCTTTACTGCAACATGTAAATCTTTCTTAGTTGATAACCCAGTTACTGGTGGTCAATTGAAGTATGGTGTTGTTGAGGGTAATGAGCATGGTGTTACTGTAAGAGGTAGTACATGTTGTGGTACTATTGACTTACCTACTGAATGGGATTGGTTGGTTGAAGAAGATAGTGTAACAGCTCAACTTACACCAGTCGGAGGACCACATCAGCCATATATTGTATCACAAGATAATAAGCAAGTAGTTGTTTGCTCTGATGGGTGTTATAATTATAATATCTACGGTACACGTAAGGATGTTGAACCTCTAGAAGTTAATATACTGTAATGGCCTTATCACACTCACCAACAATTGTAACAGAGGGGTTAGATGAAGTAATAGATGCTGGTGATCCTAAGTGTCTAACTGCTTCAGACTCTATTCAAGGTAGAATTAATCAGCTTGGTAATGTCAGAACTGGTTCAGGAATAACATTTTCTGATGGTGTGACTAATAGTACTGGTGTTGGAGGAAATCTTTCTTGGACTCGATCTATAAATTGGGCTGAAACTAGCTTTACATTCTCCGGTTGGGGTAATAGAGATGATCTTAATGATGATAAAGAAGGCAGAATTGTTGATGTCTTAAATGCTGGAAACGGTCATTTAAGACTTACCTTAAAAACTAACCCTACTTTTATATTTAGACCTACTGCTGGTAGTGGTAATACTTTAATCTCCGCTACAAAGACTATTAATGCTGGAGAGTGGTATAATTTAGTCGTAGTAAAAAGTGGAGAGACATCTGGCGGTTATGGGTTTTACACTATGTATTTAAATGGGGAGGAAATTGCTACAAACACTTCCTCATCTTTAGTCACAGATAGCAATTTTACTCGTTATAGACTGATGAGATCAGCTGATGATGATCAATCTAGCATTTCTTGGTTAGGTAAATTTGGTCCTTTTTATTCATACACTAGAGCTTTAGCAGAAGCGGAAGTACTTCAAAACTATAACGCAACAAAAAGTAGATTCGGATTATAATTATGGCTACAGCATATAACCCAAAAATAATAACAGAT
>WLWG01001044.1_pt1 | contig 26487 bp, 48 predicted proteins | sample 6712871 | NCBI WGS metagenome assembly WLWG01 (sample SAMN12718693, study PRJNA515312) | sponge metagenome | isolation source: marine sponge | host: Mycale hentscheli | place: New Zealand: South Island, Marlborough, Capsize Point | collected 2003-05-01
TATATATTACTAAGTATATAGAGACTCCTGTAATTTACAAGCGAATAGAATTAACAAGAAAGTTCAAATTTATAAACCGGTCTGGTACCTCTATCGAGCGAGCGAAGCGAGCGAGTCCCCCGCGAGCGAAGCGAGCGGTACAGTTCCGGCGCCGCAGGCGCCTGCGACATTTTGTCGCATGTGATATTTTGTTGCACCACGCGACATTTTGTCGCGTGGCTTATTAACACTAGGAGGTTGTTAATCTAGTAATACCATATACGCCTCTGCGTTGTGTTCTCTAAAATAATCTAGACCCTCTCGGACTAGTTCCCATTTTTTAGAGTGTCCATCGATACCAACTTTTTTATCTTCTAAAGTTGCGCTTAATTCATTGATGAATATATCATCATGGATTTTTGCTTCATGTGGTGTAAGTAAAACAGATTGACCATTGAATCTATTTTTTCTCTCCTCTGTTGCATCGATCATTGTTTGTTGTTTTAATTGTCCCATTTTTTTCTCCTTTATTTGTTAATAACGTATAATAGCACAATGGCGATTAACTCGCCATTGCACATTTTGTCACACCATATTTGATGTATGCTTTTAAATACATCATACATTCTTTTTTATTTAACAAATATCCGTCCATTGTAGATTTCATTAATGGGCATTTTTCATCATGTCCAAAACCTGTGACAGCGTGTACAATTTCATGAAATACCACATTTCTCAAAGCGTCTTCACTCATGTTTAAAACTCTGTCAGTAATCCAAATTTGATTTTTACTTAATTTGGCTACACCTAAAACATTATGATTTCTAGCCTCACCGATTCTAACTTCTATTCTAGGCAAATCTTTAATTTCTTTTTTTGCCTCGTAAATTAAATCAATTACTTGTCTTCTTTTTTTGTAAGTGATGTCATTCATTTTAAAATTTTTTATTTGTTTTGTTTTCATTTTCTTTCTCCTATAAGTTAATAACCGTATAATAACACATGGCGCCGTTAGGCGCCATTGTCAATATTGTCGCAGGTTAATCTCCTAACTCGGAAATTTTTCTCCATTTACTATCTGCATCATCTTCAAAATGTTTTGAATAGGTTTTTTCGTTTTTTAGACCGTGCCATTTTTCTTGATCTATAGCCCACTCTTTAGGTGTCCATTTAGACTTAGGATTTTTTGGATACTTACTATGAAAGTCTGCTCTTTTTTGAAAATACTCTCTAATTTCCTCTCCACTCATGTGTCGTAATTTAATTAAAGTATTTAAAACTGATGTTGGCATTGGCATTTTTTACTCCTTTGGTTAATTTCCTAATCTTAACACATGGCGCCGTTAGGCGCCATTGTCAATATTGTCGCACTATGCAGTTTTCTGCATTTTAACTGGTAACGCACAAACATAATAATATGTGTTTTCTTTTTCGTTCAACAATTCCAATGCCTCTTTTTTCTTTTGGGCATTGCTGAAACTTTCGTCTTGAGATTTAACTATGTATAAATCTGTTACTGTTTCAAATGTTGTTTGTTCTATTACTAAGTACATTTTTTACTCCTTTGGTTAATTTCCTAATCTTACCACAATGGCTCTTTAAGAGCCATTGTCATTATTGTCGCATGGTATAATTTTAGTTTCTGTCCATGCTCGTTGCGTCCATGAATAACCCGAGTCTTGATTGTGAGTTATTTCTGGGTGCTTGACTTTTGTAACTTCAATTGATGTTTCCAGAGGCTCGGTTCTGGGTGCAATCGCAATGATCTGTTGTATGTTTGCGTTTGCGAAATCATCATAACAACGCTGACTACAAAAATATTGATACATGTTATTATAATAATTACTTATTTTTATTTTTTTGGTTCTTAGAACCTTTGAACCCTTGACACCTCTTATTCTATCTTGAGTATGTTTTTTATGACACTCTGTGCCATGACAATATACATATTCATCAGCCATATTATAACCCCTCTCTATTATTTGGTAGCATAAACATAAATTTAAAACCAAATGTAATTGCTATTGCTAAGCCTAACCATACATCAAAATGTATGGCTAGAACTACACCTAAAAATATCATTGCAAAATGCAATGCAAAATAAATTGCGTATAACATTAATTTAACTCCTTATTATTTTTAATTGTTGTTGTCATAAATACAAAGTCTTGAGTTGCATTTCTAAAACCATTTTGAACGATATCCCAATATGTTAAAATTGTTTTACCATTTTTAGCAGTCCATAAACCACAACCCTCAGTCCACATACCCTCTCGCCAAATAAACTCATCATTATGTTTTTTGGCTTTGTATCCGATCTTGAACTTTGTTCCTATTTCTACTTTCATTTTTTACTCCTATTGGTTAATGATCGTATCTTAACACACTAGCCCATTAAGGGCTAGTGTACATATTGTCGCAATTAGTTTGTCACTAATTGCTCTTTCATTTGTGCTTTTGCAATCGCTATCTTTTCATCTCTAGTCAATTCAACTTCATCAGTTAAAAGATCAGCTAGATTAGTTGGACTATAAATTGAAAGTGCCATTGAACTATGTGCGTCAAGGACAGTTTCATTTAGAGCAACTCCAAGCTTGTCAGCTAACTCTTTTGCTTGGTCAAAGTATCTGTAAGATTTTAAACCTAACTTTAACTTTTGCATTTTTTCATCAACATGGTTGAAAAGTTTTTCATGTGCCATGACAACATTTTCTTTAGCAACTTCAAACGATTTGAACCACTCGTAGTTTTCAGTATCAGTTTGAAACATACGATTATGACAATAAGAACTCCCAATTACCCAAATCTTAAAATCATTTTCCCAACTGTTTTTGTGTTTAACAGTTTGATTTGAACTTGAGTTATTGTCATTACTAAAGCCGAGATATTTATTGATCTCACTTTCAGCATTATAATAACTAGGACTTCTCTTATCGTAGTCATTATTTAGTCTTACGTTATAGTCAGCGTCAAGACCTTTTGATCTTAACTCATCTCTATAATAAGAAGTTAGAAAATCTTTTTCAGCTTTAAACTGAATATGGACATCATCTAATACTTCTTTTGGATTGCCATTATAATCGGTATCCATACGAGGTGTTGCGTTTTGAACATAGAAACAATTATCATGGTGCAACTCGCCACCATTTCTTTCGCCATATTTATTAATCATGGTTCTAATTGTATCTACATCTTCTTGAGGTTGATGAAATCTTACAAGTTGTTCAATCTTTGTTTTAGCAACTGAACGCATATCGTTGTAAGTTTGGATAGCCTCTTGATGTTGTGCTTTGTATTTTGAACCACTTTCAAAATGGTCTTGAAATACATCAGCAATCACTTTTCGCTTTTCAGCATTAAGTGTTAGTCGTTTTTCTTTTTGCATATTATTTACTCCTTTTGGTTAAGATGAAATACTAACACAATGGCTAATTAAAGCCATTGTGCAGATTGTCGCAGTTTTATTTTAATTCTTCAACCACATCAACTTTGATATTTTCCATACCCATTTGGTCTGGCTCATCTTCTCTAGCCTCAAAATATTCATCATCATGAGTTTCAAAAAGTTCTTGAGCCTTTTTTTTATTTTCAGCTTCAACTATTACAGTTTCCCAAATGTCAGCTGTGTAGTGTATCTTAAATCTCGGCATATTATTTACTCCTATATTTAATTGTTAAAATCGTATTATAGCACATAAATGTTTCACATGAAACATGACACATTGACGCATGCAGTTTAGAATAATTCTAAAGTGGCTGCGACATTTTGTCGCAGGGCAATCTGTCATGTTGACAGAGTTTCAAGCCCCAAGCCCCAAGCTTCAAGGTGCGACAATTATGTGAATGTATTAAAAATTTTTAAAATGCTATTATTCGATTATGTTTAATTTAAATAAATTTGATACACAAAAAGAAATTTGGGAAGAACCATCTTTAGTAGATGAGGTAGAAGATACTAAAAACTACTACGGAATGTTTCCTAAATTTTGGTACAACAAACCTAGTGAAAAAACTATGGAGGAATTGGAAAAAATGTTTAAAGAGAATTAGAGAATGGTGCCTCATTTGTGAGTTTATCGCACCTTAAAAACTATAAACTCTCGGGTAAAGACCCAGCGTCAAACCCCTCACTGTGAGGCTGTCTTCGTCTGGGTGCTGATCCCTGGTCTAATGTGGGTTAACATGACTGCCACTAGCATTAACTACGGTTGATGGCGTTAGACCTGGGATCAACTGATCCCTGATCCAATGGAGAGTAAGTTCAGCTATGCTTTAGAACTGGTAAATTGGATCTGGGATCAGTCCTGGCCGGTGGTGGTGGATATGCCTGGGCTGGTCAAAGCATCAAGCAACAAGCTGCGACAATTTGTCGCGCGTCAATCTGCTTCTTGACTCAAGCGTCAAGCAACAAGCGACAAGCTGCGACAATTATGTAAGGTGATTAAAAAAAGAATTAGTTTAATATAATAAAAAAAACCAAGGAGTAAAAAAATATGAATACAAAAGAAGCTTGGGCGCTGGTCGGTGGACTAAGTAAGCCCTCAAAAATGCCTGGATGGTCAATTGGTATTCCAGCTAAGGAATGCAAGACCGGCAGCAAGTTACGATTAATTAAAAATTCTGTCTGTGCGGCGTGTTATGCCCTGAAGGGTATGTATAGATTTAGTACTGTACAGAAAGCTCAATATAAGAGGCTGGACGCTATAAAGAACCCATACTGGGTTGAAGCAATGGCAGCTCTTATTAATTCAAAAAAGCCTGATGTGTTTAGATGGCATGACAGCGGCGATGTGCAGGATCTCCAGCACCTGGAAAAAATTTATGAGGTCTGCAGGTTAACACCAAGCAAACGTCATTGGATGCCCACAAGGGAGGCCTGGATCAAGGACCACCTGACCAGCTGTCCGGATAATTTAGTAATACGATTTAGTTCTCCAATGGTTGATCAGGGCCCAGTCATGAGCTGGCCCAATACTTCAACAGTCTCGACGAAAAGTCGAACCTGTCCGGCCCCTGACCAGGACAATGCTTGCGGTGATTGTAGAGCATGCTGGGACCCTGAAGTAAAAAATATTGAATACGGACAGCACTAATATGTTCGTATTCAAGCACCCGAAATATTATGATGAGCTGCGCAAGAAGCGCAAACAATTTCAAAAAGAACAGAAAGAATTAGGAGAGAAAGCGATGAAGGATGAAGCAACAAGCGACAAGCAACAAGCTGGAAGGACCAAGCGACAAGCGTCTAAGCAAGACAGCGATTAAGATCCATGAAGCCTGGTGCGTAGCTAATGGCTACAAGCGTCAAGCGACAAGCTGCGACATTTTGACGCAGGACAATTTGCCTGTTTACAAAAGTTCGGACTACAAACCGTCAAGCACCAAGCGACAAGCAGCGTAACCGGTGGCACAGGGGGCCTGATTCAGGCCTCCGGCTACAAGCTCCCGGATTCTTTTCCCCTCATAAAGTTTTGGAAGCATGCAAGAGGCATCCAAAACTAGGATAAATGTATTCTCAGGATGCTTCACATGAAAGGCTATTTGGTGTGGAGAAAATTTAATTTTATTTGTTTTAGTGTACTTTAACTCAACAGTGAAAAAGTGCCCCAAATTATTATACCCCAATAGATCGGGAGTACCAGGAACGCTAAGGTTTTCAATCCTAATCCAGGAAATTTCAGTAAGATTTCTTTTAACTTGTGCATAGAATTTAGTCTCGGGTTTCATTGGTTTTTCACACAAACATGCTTAACCAATTTTCTTCAAAACCTTACCCATATTCCATGTCTCAGATTGAACTGTAAAGACTAGTCGATGTGACTCTCTAGATCCCAATAGTTTATTTTCAAGAAGTTGTAAAGAAGTAATGTCATAATATTTACCATCAGGTAAACAAACTTGAACACGAGCCTCTTGTGCTGTTTCTTGTTTGAGCATTTTATCTAAAACTTGTCTAAGTAATTTTCCTTGCATAATTTCTTTTTTTAATATGGGGCCCCAGTATCAGTTGAGGGAGTAAATCTCAAGGTCGTAAGCCGAACCCCATATAATCAAAACAAAACCATTATTAGGTCGAACCAGAATACTATTGTTATAATATTTTGCCCTAACAACAGTTGATATATTATTATTGTTATGCTAAAAGTCAATAGAGGTTAAACTATGTCACAACGTGAAAAAGGTAGAACATTTGATGGTATTTCAAGGCCCTCAGATGATAATTACAGAAAAAACTTTGATAGAATATTTAAAACTAATCCTGTAGCAAAAGAGGTTAGAACATCAAAATTTAAATCAAAAGTAATAGAGGATAAAACTAAATACAATAGAAAAAAAGAAAAGACTACATCAGAATTATTGATGGAAGGTTATGAGGAAGAGAAAAAAATGTATGAACAACAAGAAAAAGAAGAACAGGCTAACGCTCAATCAGATAATTTAGAGATGGAGAAATTAAATGGGACTACCTAAAAAATTAACAGAACAACAGATTAAATTTGCAAACTTATTAGTTTGTGAAGAAGGTAGAAAGACTGCTACTCAGTGTGCTATTGAAGCAGGTTACTCAAAAGAATCAGCAAGACACTCAGCTAGTGTATTACAAAATCCTAAACATTATCCATTAGTAGTACAATATATTGGTGAACTTAGAGCTGAATGGCAGAAAAAATATGACGTCACATTTGGATCTCACATTACAGAGCTAGCGAAACTTAGAGATGAAGCTAGAGATAAAAAAGCGTGGTCAGCTGCAGTTAACGCTGAAGTAGCTCGGGGTAAAGCGGCAGGTTTGTATATTGAACAAAAGATAATTCGAACTGGTAAATTAGAAGACCTATCAACAGAAGAGTTAGAATCGCGAATGAAACAAATAATTGACGATTATAGTCCGATTCTGGAAAATGTAGAATTTGAAGAGTTAAAAGAAAAAGTAAAAGACATACCAAAAAGAAAAAAAGAAGACTCACTTAACTAGTCTAAATAAGTTAACTTCTTAACACAAGAAGTTGGAAACACTGATCTTTCTGAAAAAGTAATACCATCCTCATCAACATCATAACCTGCAAATATTTTTACAGTTTCCTTATCTTTACTAAATAACCAACCTTCACTCACAGGTGTTGCTAGTTTCATTTTTTCAAATTCTTTGACAGTACCCCAGCCGCCTTCAGTGATGATGTCAATCCAGTCTATTCTCACACGTCTATACGGAAACTTAATTTCTTCCTTTATAGTTTTTGGTTTTATGTATGTATCAATTCTTCTAGATTTCTTTTTTCTCATAACTTCTTATATCTCCTTATACTATTTTTTAGCATTACTTTTTTATAAAAAAAGTCAAAATGCTATCTCTAAATTGGGTCTCTCAGAACAGAAATAAACATTGATATATAACACTTTTTAAAAAGTGTATGTTCTAAAAGCGTTGATACACTTATGTTCTGGATGTTCTGAGCTGTAAACTGCATTTTATTCAATGATTTCAATAGTTTGTTCCAATGTTCCAATGTTCCAGTGTTTTTAAAATTTAAAAAAATATTTTTATCATTTGCTAAAAATATCCTTATGGGTGGAACATGACCCCTGATGCCGGATGCTTGATACAAGGTAGTAAACATATGTTAACTAGCTTCCTGCCCCATTTTGGACACTTTTTGGTCATAATATTCATTCACTCTTCTAAGCCATTGCCACACGTACCGATTAAACTCTAGACCTTGAATCGTAAATTTTTGAAACTGATTGTCTTTAGTACACATAAGCACAACACCTTTGTTTATTTTACTACCATATACAGTATTATGAGCCATGGCATACGCTGCAAGTTGTACAAAATAGTCTTCAACCCATTCACGCTTTTTTAATTTGTTAGATTGTTTAAAGTCTACTATAGCCTCAGATCCTTCATACACCCCACATAAGTCAGTAGCCCCGGCATACAGTCCGGGATAGTACAAAGCCACCTCAGACCCCCATATTTCGTCCATACAGCCCTCTAGACCCTCATCGATGATAGTTTGGGCCATTACCCCTGCAAGCTGCCCCTGGTCGCTTAAATCGGCGTGTCTAGCGTCTAATAGATAAGACTCAATTATATGGTGCATAATTGATCCACGATTCGCTGCAGTATTTTTAATGTGTTCAGCGTTATCAGATCCAACTCTTTTCATCCAATTTTGAAGACTAGCTTTCTTCTCTTCAGATTGTGTTGCTTGTAGGATTGTAGTCACAGATGGTAGTTTTTCATCATTAATAATATAATGACGTTGACCTTCTATAGCTTCTCTTATTGTCTTAGGATACTCGAACTTTTTATTCCACTTTATCATCGATTGCTTTCTGTATGTTGTTAATAATTTCTTTAGATTTTTTTATAGATTTTTCTGTTGCTTCAAACTCTAGTTCACAGTCTTTAATCAAAGCTTTTAACTCCCAATAAGACTCAACTAACATTCTTTTACCATGTACAACTAGTACATAAAGTGCGTATGGGTTTTTAAATAAAAGCATGAATATTGCAAATATGTGTATGTACCAGGGATACTTTCTAATCCTACATGCTTTCTTAATTTGATAGATACATGAACTAAAATCTCTACACAAAGGATCGTAGTAGTCTTTTCTAACTTCATCCATGTATAGTTCAGCTTTTCTATTTTTAACCACTAAGTCCATTTTAGCTTTTACTAAATTAGTTGTAGGTAATGTCATCTTCATCTTCTCCTTTGTTAATTATTTTTTCAAATTCTTTTGCAGCTTTATGTTGTTCAAAAAAATGTTTCATGTTTTCTTTTTTATATTCTTCATATTTTTTAGGAAAATTTAATTTCATATAAAAACAAAACCTCATCATATAATTTAAAGGTGTGTCGTTCTTCATACGATTCCAACGCCATGAAACAACTAATATATTGTCTTTCATATAACCTTTAGTAGGATCAAGTCTATCAATACTATAACTTTTTTTATTTTGTTTACCATCTACCTTATCTTTATTGCCTGATTGATGTTCTAATTTATCACCAGTGATTGGGCATCTAAAAGCATTCCATTGTAATTGTGCATTAACTTCTAAAATAAATTCATCCATAGTCATATCTGGTAAAGGTAAGTTTTCTGCTTTAGATCTTTTAATTATACCATTATATTTATTTCTCATATACACTCTAAAAGTAGATTTATATTTTTTTTCACACAACCTACATTGATTACGATAACCATCTGGAGATTTAGTTCTTTTGTTAAATTCTTCTATTTTTTTAGTTTCTTTACAATCATTACAAAACTTTTCCATACTTTAATAGATATCCGTAAATTTACTTTTGTTCACTGTGCAAATTGTCACACTCAATAACTTCAAATTTTCCATCTCTAAAAACAATTGCTCTGTCAGTATCTTTAATTATATTATATTGCCAGGCCATAGCTTCAACAGTCTTAGCTTGTTTTAATTCTTTACCGTATTTAAAATTTTTAGATAAAGATTTTAATTTATTAGAGGCGACAGTTGGTAAACTTATTTGTTTCCACTTCTCGCCTCTTATCTTTTTTAGTTCTGCGTCTATATCCATTACGCCTGATCCCTGACGCTTTCTCTTAGTTTTTTCTGTAAGAATACTTTTTGTTTCTGTAGCATTCTAATTTTATTAATCAGACTTTTAACTAAGTCTCTGTTTAACAAAGAAGATTTTTTATATAATATTCTTTGTACTTTATTTATTTCTTTTAATTTACTTACATTGTCCACTGGTATTGCTCCTTCACTACTGCACATCGAACATTGAACTATGCCATCTCTTTGATCGTCCACTGATCTCTTTATCTTTATATAACCATTCCCTTGACATCGTGGGCATACTAACTTCCCTTTTTTCATATTTCTCCTTTATTTCTTCTATTGCTTTAAATACTTTCTTCTTAACTATTGCGTGTTCTAATTGAGCAAACTCACATATTAATTTAAAATCATCGTGGTGAAACCACATTTCTTCTAAACAAAATGCTTTTCTATTCCATTGATACTGAAGAGTCTTTTTCTTTATTAAATCTTCAATACCTACAATCAAAACATTACGCCATAGATTTCTTATTGGATCTCTTTTTTCGTAAAGATTAACTGTTTTTAGTCGTTCTGAGTTTACCATTTAGCTTTCTCGCTTTCTCGTTGATTAATATATCTAATGCTTTTGCACGAGACACCGATACTTCAGGAACAATAACTTTCCTGATACCATCTAACTTGTCGCAACTATCATGTGACAGTGCAACAGATTTATATTTTCTTATATCCATTTTTATGCTACTTTCTTTTGTAATTTACAAATAATAATATAAGATAGTTATATCTAATTACAAGGGTTAGTCAATGAAGTTTTTTTTAACAATATACATATGTTCAGTGGTGACACAAAATTGTGCCGAAGTGACTTTTGAAAAACATGAATATGATAGATTTTATAATACACATGGTGAGTGTATACAAAAAGGACTAGGTGAATCTTACTCTATATTGTTTGATGGTGAATTATTTAAACAAGATGTAGTAAATGCCATGGAATTATATCCAAAATTTATATGTGAGAAGACAGATAATGAAGAGAAGACATCAACTTAAATTATTCTTTTTAATTCAGGTATCGGAAAAGAATCGGCACTAATATTCTCAAAAAAAAATGTTTGAATTATTCTTGGTTTTTTAATACTGCCAAGACCATCTGCAGCGTGTAATATAGAAGAATCAAACAAAACAATTCTATTTGGTATGTTGGGAACTGTAAGTATTTTTTTAAAAGGTTTGTTATGTTCTTTTAAATTTTCATTATATTCTTTTGAATCAGGTTTCAAACCTGCATGTAATTTTTCTTTTACTGTTAATCTCATTCTATTAAAAACACCTGGTTCAGTATTACTATAAAAAGAAGTGCCTTCATCTTCTTCACCTTGCAAAAATAAAATACCCGATAATTTATTATTATCATCATTGTGTACCCAGCCATTTTTATTATAATCTTTTCCATAAGGTATTATTTTTTCAAATTTAGAACCACATGACCAATTCAAATTTCTAATCATATGTCTGTTAAAAAACAATGCTAATATTTTTCGACACGATTGTTGATAAACAAAAGGATGTATTTCATTCAATGGTTTAGTTTCTACACCAGGCATGGTAAAGATTTGTTTCCTATAATATAAAGATGTCTCCGCTAATTTTTTTACTTCATTGAAGTTATCGTAGAAATTATCTACTATTGTAATCGGAAAATACATTTAACTTTATTGGTTATATTTTTTATCATCTGTCTCTCCCCGTTGTTTTAAAAAAATTGTCGTAAGCATGTTGTGTATAAGGACCATTTTGATTAACATAATGAAAAAATACTTGTGCCATACCTTCTCCTTCATAAATACCAGGACGACCATGTTTGTGTTCACAACCAGCGTATAATAATCCATCTCCTTCTTTTAATTCTATTTCTTCACCTTCTATAATCAAGGGCCAGTTGTCATATTTTTTAATGCAGGCTGTTATAGATACTTCACAAGAAGGTCTGTCAGTATGTTTTTTTAAAATTGCATTTAATACATAGTATCTCCAGTATGTGAATGTAGGAAATAATTTTAAACCGGATTCTTTTTCTACTAAAGGTAGTTTTATGTCTAATAAACTTATCATTAAGGGATCGTTATGCCAGGAAGGAGAAAATGATTGATCATCAATCTTCCAATCCTTGTTTGAATCTAATTTACGATAACAATATTTTTGAAGAATATTTAATTCTTCTTTTGAAAAAAAGTTTTTTACTATTTTATAATTTACTGCAGCCATGCAACTATACTATATCTTGTTCCTTTAGTAACAGGTTGAATACCATGTGGATACATAAAATTACTTGGAAAAAATACAATTGAACCTGTATCAAGTTTTAATCTTTTTATTTCTTTTTCTTTTTGATCTGTAAAAATTAAATCTCCTCCTTCGTAATCATTGTTTAAATTTATAATGACACTCATATATCTTGTTGATCCGGTAGCATAATCTACGTGAGGTATGTAATGACCTCCACTGGTATATTTTAACAAATCTATTTGATCTATTTTATTTGTTTTTACGAGAGGAAATTTAGCTCTATAGAAAACAAAAAGTCTTTCTATTTCTGATTTTATAATATTTCCATAAAAAATATCTGTGGGTTTCAGTTTATTTTGACCCATTTTTAAATTATAGCCTTTTACATTTCTTTGAGAAGTATTTAAACCCCCTACAGTCATTAATTTTTCTGTTGTTTTTTTATCTATTAAAGGAATTATTTTTTTAACAATTTCTTGATTTATTACATTATTTAAATGTATCACCGTTTCTAAGTGGTCCATTTATCCCTTTCCTTGACCTTTGTAACGTCGAGTCCGTTTCTGTCTTTTCTCATTTTTGTTTAATGATTTTTTATGTTGACGAGGCCCACGTTTCTTAGGCTTATCTCTTGTTTCAAATGATTTAAATTTTCTAGCCATTATTTACGTTATCTTTTATCCATTTTTTATCAGACTCGTCTAATTTTAAATATCTAATTCTACCATTGATATGTTGTTTAGTATCATGACCACAGTTAGTGCATCTATAAAATTCTGAAACGATTGCAACTAAAATTGAATCTTCTTCACACTCTTCACATTTACCATGTACCGTATCTATTTTTTTAAATATTTTAAATTCTTTCGTCATAATTTTTTAAACCATGTTGCTACAACATATCTTGTATTTTTTTCAACTTTTTTTACACCATGTTTATAGAAATTACCATCAAAAAACAACCCTCTACCTGAAATAGGCTGAATACTTGTACTATCTTCGTAATAAGTTTGACCTCCTTTAAAATTTTGATTTAAATAAATTATTGAAGAAAGAGTTGTTTCATCACTTGCTTTATCAAAATGCAAATCTTGTTTTGAATTTATGGGCCATTTAACTATTTCAAACCAATCTATCTTAGAATTAAATAACTTTGAAGTTGTTTCAATTTTTTTTACTAAAAAATTAATTTTAAAATCATTTATATCTAAATAAATAGGATACACATCACGAAATAAAAAAGAATTTTTTTCATTTGATTTGTAAAAATTAATTAAAAAATCACATTCTCTTTGTGATAAAAAATTATCAATTATTAAAGTGTTCACAGAAGATCTGTTGCTTTTCCTATTATTGGTTTATATTTTACTTTCTTATCTTTTCTATACGCATGTAAGAACTGTCTTCTTGGTTGATATGGTATGTAACTGGCATGTATCCATCCCGAGTTAGGCTCACCTGGTGTATAAAATTCTAAAATCAGCTGATCTGTCTCGAGGTTCTTATGTATCCAATCTGCTAGTTCTGCATTGTCAACTCCTAGACATTCGAAGTCTGCGGCTTCTGCTTTTGCATGCTGTGAATTCTCACTACTATTAATTGCTCTACACAATTCCGGAGCCCTGAAGCCTGATGTAACTTTCACTCTACCAAATTGGTCCCGTACCGGCTGCAATACATTTTCACACAGTTGTTTTAATTTATCAATCTGATCACCATTAGGATTGTTATCAATATTTAACCGGATCGCTGTATCCGATTTAATTAGCTCTTGAAGCGTAAAATTTCTAGATAAATTCATTATTTTGATTCTATGACTATCTTATCAATTGTTTCGCTTCCGTCAATATTAATAGAAATATAAGCTTCTACCTCCCCACACATTAATTGCTTGTTTTTCATGTCCATATTTCGTGTTGCTTCTCTTTTCATCTTCAAACATGTGCCCATTGATTCTTGAATACGGTGCTCTACTAATTGACCATTTAAAAATAAACAAAGTGCTATAACTATTTTAGTCATTAATGTGACCCATTACCATTACTAAATTTAATATCTCTCGTTGAATCTTTTAATTTTTCTATATCCTTTTTTAATTTTTCAATTTCTTTTTCATGTGATTTTAACATTACACCGGTGTGTACATTGTCTTCTAATTGTTTTTGCATTTTCTCTATCTGGTTTGCCTGCCATTCCAGGATCATGAATTGCTCCTGATCGATGGGCTTTTGAACACTAGCCTCAAGTAAATCTTTTTCAAATAATTGATTTTTAGTCTCTAATCTATTTAATCTTTCAATCACACCGAATGCAAACCATGCTCCAACAGCTACGGCTGCTAACAAGGAAATTAAATTTCGTAACGGAAGACCGATACTTGTATTTTCAGAAATTTTTACTGACATGATAGGCACTCATCAGAACCTGAATCTAATTCTGCCAATGCTTCTTCCTTACAATCCTGACCGCAAAATAAATCTAGTTCATCTTTTGGTTCAAATTCTTTTTTACATTGTTTACATTTTTTCATTGTGTTGGTCCCCCTATGAAAGCTAATAATACAAATAATATGATTAATAAAGCTGTGAATCTATAATCCATCCTACAATACTCCATATATTTAACCAATTAAAAAATAAATTATTTTTCTCCACCAACTCATTTTAACTTCAGGTGTTTCATTTTCTTCAGCAGTGCACTGACATTTCTTTTTTTCAAACTTACAGTCTATACATATATTTAAACTCATTTTTTTTCCTCAATATCATAAAACATTTTATCAGAATCTTCTGTTACCCAGTCTCCACCTTCAGCATCCCAGTAAGTATTTTGTACTTTGTAATCAGGCCAATCGTTATCAGTTGTGTAACTATTAACATGCCAAATGATTCTGTTGTTTGGCTGTGCAGCATAATTGCCGTTTTTAAGTGCTAGTATATGTGCACACTTGTGTTCTTGCGGAATTTCAGAATGTTCCGTGTTCAGTATATTAGTCTCTGGATGCGCCCAGTCAATAGTAAATAAGTATTGACCTTTGTAAAATTTTTTATCTTTACCTAAATATTTGCCATCTATACCAGCCAACCAATCAAAGCAATGCACGCTAGGGTAATAACTGAAACTGTTCCACAGTTGAAGTTCGTTCGTCTGCATATCCGGCACATTGGCTCTGTCATACGATTTTTGGAAAAACGCTGAGATAGGCAAACGCCAAAAGCACGCACCATTGGGTAGCATGATGTTAAATAAGAGTGCGCGACCTGAAATAGAGACCAGACCAAAGATAACGCAGTCACTACTTTCTCCTTGATGTTCTTTAAGATCATAAAGATATTCCTTCCTTATTTTGCAATAGATTGGTGGTATATTCGCATTTAAATAAGCCATAGTTCCTCATATTATTTAATTTCGCCCCAGTTAGGACCAGATTCATAATCAACTTTATTAGGAACTTTTAGTTCTACTGCTTGTTCCATTATTTGTTTTATCTTATCAGCTTGCTGTTCAGATTCAATAGAAAAATCTAATTCATCATGTATTTGTATGTGAGCTAAATGTCCTTCTTTATATAAATCAACCATTGCTTTCTTAGTCATGTCTGCTGCACTACCTTGAATTAATTTATTCAATGCTTTGTATGTAAATGCTCTTCTGTGTCCATTTTTATACCAATAATTTTTTTTAGGATTTCCATCTTTATCATTAATAACTTTACCATTATCATCTAATAAATGTGGACCCATTTCTTTTAATTCCATCATAGTGTCATGATCTTCTGCAGGTACAAATGTACCCCAATCTGATCCTCTAAGTATTGGTTCATACTTAGGAAATCTACAACGTCTTCCAAGTATAGTTTTTATTTTACCTCTTTGTTGAGCAGCAGCCATAACTCCATTAGTTAATTGTTTAACGAATGGAACATTGTTATGATATTGAGAAAATAATTCATCAGCTTTTTCTTTAGTTACACTTAATTCATTCATTAATTTTGCTTTACCCATACCATAGAATAAACCAAGATTAATTGTCTTAGCTTCTTTTCTATCTATGTTAGCTAACTTAGCAACTAACTTATGAAAGTCTGTATCAGGATTATTATGATATGCTTCTGCAATTGTTTCTGCTGATTCATAATCAAATCTTATTCCGTAGTGTGTAACTAATCTTGGTTCCTGTTGTGAGTAATCAAATGTACCCCACTTACAACCTTCTTCAGGTATAAATAAACTTCTTATTAATGGGCCTGTATCTGGATCACGTGCTGGAATCTGTTGTAAGTTTGGATTTGAATAACTAAATCTTCCTGTAACGGTTCCTCCATCATCAGATCTAATTTGATTGATGTCTGCATGTATTCTACCTTTATGTTCATGACTTAAAATAGTGTCAATAAAGGTTGTACTGACCTTGTTTATTTTCCTAGCTTCTGCTATCATACGTACCACAGGATGACTATGTGTAGAAATAAAATTTTTAGTAAATGAAGGAGAATCCGTCTTTTCAGTTCGGCTATAAGGTAGCTTCAGTTTTTCAAAAACTTCTGCAATCGATCTGGCTGCCCATATCTGAGTGTCTACTCCTGTTTCTATTTTTATTTGTTGTAATAAGTTTTCTTCTTTTACTGCCATTACTGTTTTCAATCGATTGGCTTTCTCGGTATCTACCCGAACACCTAGGTGGCGCATATCAACTAAACAAGGAAAAAGATCGGTCTCAAGATTAAATATATCTTGTAAGTCTTCTTCAATAATAATTTTTTTAAATCTATTCCAAAGTTCTAAAGTTAGAGCTGCATCTTCTTCCGCATATCCACCTACTTCACTTGCAGGTAACTTCCACATTTCTGCTTTCGGATCTAAACCTCTTTCTTTAGCTGCTTTGGTAAGTAAAGATTCATTTTTACCTTTATTTAAATAAACCCAAGATAAAGAATTTAATGAATATTGAAATCTATTTTCATCAATCAACGATGCTGCAATCATAGTATCTATAATCAGACCATTAATTTTTATACCAAGATTTCTAATCCAACACACGTCATACATTGCATTGTGAAATATTTTTGTAGCAGGTGATTCACAAACATCTTTAAACCATCTTAATACTTTATCTCTGTCCATGTTAGGACCTTCACCATGTGCAATTGGAAAATAATTTTTATATCCATCTACAGCAACAGCTATACCTATAACTTCACCATTACCTATAATGGCCCCTGAACCCAGTTTCTTTAAGTCTGGATCTCTTGTCTCTAAGTCAATTGCAATCTCATCTGCTTTTCTTAGATCAGGAAACTCTGTAGGTGCTACCCATTCTGTAGTTGGCATCAACATTATTTTTTACCTTTTGTATCTTTCAGTTTTTTAATTTCTAATTCACAATAATGAATTACTTTTTCTAAATCTTGTATGCCATTTTTATTCATGTAACGACATACATATTTTATAACGTTTCCCTGAAAAAAAGAAAGGTCGTTCTTAGAAATAAATTCATACGGCTGAATGTGAAAGTCTTTGTAGTGACTCCCCCCTATCTGTTTATCTTGTGGAAAAGCTTTATCAAACATATCTTTATTGCTCATTTTAAAACCTCCATTATGTTAATTATAAAAAATGTTAGTGTTATTGTTATTAATATATCGCTTGTTATTATTCTCATGTTTCTCCTTTTGTTATAGCAGTTATTGATTCGGTGATGATTAATAGGGAGTCGAGAACCAAATCAATTTTATACGACGCTGCTATGCCGCCGCTGAGTAATATCTCTATCCCGTTCTGTTTATACTTATTGTATAATCTAGTTAAAGTGTTTGTATTCATTCTTTTTTGTTTTACCTTTTAATTTATATAAATTATTTCTTGCACGTGTTGCTCCTACGTACCAAACTCTATGTTCTTCATCATTCTTTTCATCACTTTTCTTAACTGATTTCTTTATTGTTCTTCCTAAATCTAAACATAAGATGACATTATCTTCTTCACCGCCTTTAGCTGCATGAATTGTAGAAGCATATATACGAGCGTCTTCATCTAAATTTTCACCGTTTATAAGCATTTCTTTAATATATATTCTGTCTGATAATTTAGTTTGTTCAAACGCTTCAAACCAATCTACATTATTATTCCATCTTTCTTTAGGTAAACCAATAAATTCTGCTATCTGTTTCATTTCTTTTTCTTCTATTTCTATTCCTCTGCACCATGAATTATAATTTACAGATGCATTATATAATCTTACAGGAAAACTTTTACCTTTGTTACTTTGATAATATAAATTTCTTTTTCTTAACTCTTCAGTTATTTGCAGTAATCTATGTGTTGTTCTAGTTAATATTAAATATCTATTTTCTGTTAGATCTATTTGATCTAAGTTATTTATTCTTAAAGACTCACCTTGATAGTCTCTTGGATAATAAATTTTTTCTTTTCTTAAACCTTTAATTCTTTCTAAGGGTAATTCAGATTCTTCTTGAACTGCTTTAGATACTCTTTTAGAGTATTTTAAAACTTTTTCTTTTCCAGGTTCTTCAATAAATCTATCTACATCTGCACCTGCCCAAGCAAAAATAGCTTGATCATCATCTCCTGCTAAATACATATCTTCTGTATTTTCTTTTAATTTATCAAATAATTTCCATTGCAATGGAGATAAATCTTGAGCTTCATCTATAAATATAGTTTTAAATTTGGGTAAGTCAGGTTTATTAATTAATCTTTCAATCATGTCATTGAAATCTAATTTACCTGTAATTCTTTTATATTCTTTTAAATTTTTATCTAAATTATCTAATATATACCATTCTATTTCTTTTTTATTATGTTCACTTCTATCATATTCTTCTCTTATATTGATGTCTCTATTTATTGCTCTACCAATCATTTTAAAATATGGACTATCAATATTTAAATAAAAAATTTCTTCTTGATTATATTTATCGTAATGTTTAACTTTTATATTTAATTCTTTTCCTATCTTAACATAGTCGTCTGGTTGCATAACCATAGAGTCATTTAATTCTAATTGTTGAAAAGCAAAAGAATGAAGTGTTCTAAAGTAATTCAACTTATCATTTTCTACCGGCATTCTTTCTTTAGCAACCTTAGCTGCTTTTTTAGTAAAAGCAAAGTAACCTATTCTATCTAATGGAGTTCCTACTCTAATATATGCTTTAGCTCTACTAATTAGCTTATGTGTTTTACCTGTTCCTGGAGGACCAAAATATTTATATATCACTATACAATTTCCTCTGGTTTTTTAAATTCAGCTAATTCAACTATGTCAGCATCGTCTTCATCTTTTTTAAATAAATACAATGGTATGACTGCACAACCATTTACACCTGGATAAGGTTTATCTGTTTTTTTATCTTTACCAGGAAATCTTTTCTTTTTACCAAACTGTGGTTTAGGCATATGATCTTTTTCTTTCTCAAACATTTTTTCAATCATATAAGAAGTTCTAGAAGAATCTTTCTTCCATTCATTATCTTTTAAATCATTAAAAAATTCATCATACACAAAGTAAGCATAAGTATCATCCTTTAAAACATTACCACTTTTAAAAGAGTTATGACTTGTAGCTTCTGTACTATGTATATAATCTTTTAAATGTTTCTTTAGTATCTCCATAGGTGTGGTCCCTGGAGCCGGTTGCACTGTATCAATGGTTGAGAATAATGCTTTTTGTATCTCAAAGAAATCCATTCCTTTTATAGGTGGAGGTGGAAAATCTGCTTGAGCCATTATCAAACCTCTTAACTCTTGTTGATCTTTAATTTTATTTACATCTTTTGCATGTACTTGAACTGTTTCCCCATCTTCTCTCTCTACTGTAAAATAGTATTCAGGATCAGGTTTAAAATCTACCTTGATCAAATTAGTCATCAATGGCCAATTAATTTTTTTATCTGAAATAATTCCAAACTTTCTTTTTACACATTCTGATTTAATACATACGGGTGCTAGTAAATCATCATGACAAGTATGTCCTTTTTCTTGTTTCTCCCAATGTTTTATTTTCTTTTCAATATAATCATCAGTCCATATCTGATCAAATTCAAAATAATTTCTACCTGCTTTTAAAACCATCTTACCCCAATTGTCAGGATATTTTTTCTTAGCCATAACCATATAGTTATATAAAAATCTATCTCTACCATCTTTCATTTTGTTTTTAGATAAAATTTCTAAACATGGTGGACCATCTTTAAATTCTTCTGCACCGCCTGTTAGTTCTTTTCTAATTAAATCATTAGATATGTTTTCTAATTTTTCGATATCAGCTTTATTTATTTCTACAACTTTTAAAAATAAATCTAGTGGCATTTCTTTTCCAGAAGGATCTAATGCTACTCTTTCGGATTTATTGAAGTAAGGTAAATTTATAAAATTACCATTTACTTTATTTCCATTTGTATCACTTCCTAGTTTAGTTTGTTTAGGAAATATCTCAGTTGTAATTGGTAGTTTAAATAAAAATAATACTTGTTCTAAAAAATCTCTAATAACTTTAGCTTTAACAAATTCTTTAGTAAATAAATATAAATGAAGTCCACCACTTTTTGATTTAATTGGTATTAGTGGTAATTCTTTTTGTTGAATAATATCTAAATATTTTTTTATATCTAAATCTTTATATACTTTAGGATCAATATCTATTGCACCAAAACATGCTAAACCATTGTCATCACAAGGTTGAATACCTATAGATTTTTTTCCATGCAAGTGAAGTCTGTAATCATCTTCAGTAATTGGTTTACCTGACCAACCATAGTCACCTGCATTAAATTTTATCTTACCTGTATTAGGATCTGTGTATCCATTACTTATGTTACAAAAACCAAAATTACGTTGTAACCCCGTAAAGCATTTTATAAAATCATTCATATCTATATCTCTCTATGTTTTTTAAAGAGTGGCAACAGTCTCCCGTCGCCACTCCATCTCCGAAGTATTCACTTAGTGAATTATATAATATCTTCAGTTTTTGGTTTATCGCTTTTCTCATATTCAGGTTTAGCACTACCTTTAGACACAGATTTTTGAAACTCCTGTGCCATTAAATATAAGTCCGCATCTTGTTTTTTAGATACGTCCAAAGCTCTATTCATAGATGGTTTATAAACATGCCAACTTTTACTTCCTGCAACTTTACCAACAGTTTTTAAATTATAAACTGCTGCATAAGCCGCTGGGTTGTAAACACCTTTGTCATCTTTAAATCTAAGATTTTTAATCAACTGATTTAATTCTCTCGCTGGTGTTAAGTTAGATGATCTCATAGTAATTACCGCAGGTCTAGGTTCATCACCTAAAACTATTACATAAAAGTATGCAGTTTTTTCTAAGTAGTTACCATTAGTCAGTCTATACTTACCGTTTCTTTCTTCAACAGCATCACTTGGTACAGTTAAATGTGTTGCAACAGGTGGAGCCGCAGTGTCTCCCATTTCCTGCCATTCTGGAAACCTTGTTTGCACATGTGCAACAAGTAAGTCTACACCTTGATTACCATCTATTAATGTACCTAAACCTTTAGCATAAATCATACCAGGTTTAGAACCTTCTACGTATTTAGCATTAGCTTGATTACATTCAGGTGATAACTGATGTAGGATTTTTAAAATCGGTGTCGACATATCGTCCGATTTTATTTCTTCACTACCTCTTCCAGAGTCTCCTCTTAGATTGATAGTAGATAATGCACCTGCACTATCTTTCTTAGTCATAGCATTTGTATTTGCCATAGTTATATCTCCTTATTGAGTTATTAGTTTATTTTTTATTTTTTAAATACGTTTGATTTCCATCAAATGTATTGAATAGTTCTTCCGGAACTTCTTGACCTTTGTCTTTCCATTCCTTCATAACTACTTTGAGTGTCGATGGGTGAACTTTCTCCTCTTGGATAGGTTCATACCCATTCGACCTCGCAAGGCCAGCGTAATCGACAGCCTTGTTATCTTCGCCTTGACCAAATGATACAGTAATATTATTTTTTACTATATCACCTAAGCCATTGTCTCGAAGCCAGTGTATCGCCTCAGCTTTTTTGTCAGCTTTCATTGAGGCACTATAAATTTTTTTAACAGTTAACTCTGAACCATCTTTTAGTTTTAAACTAGCTAGGTTCATATCTTCCATTAATTTTGGAATAATATTACAGCTAAAGTATTTTTCATCTTCTTTGAGATCTTTAACTCTATCTTCCAAATCTTTTATTTGTTGTTGTATGGATTGTAACTTTTCAACTTCTGTTGAAAGTTTATCTGGATCAATGTTATTGGATTGATCAGGTGCATCTTTACGCATATCTATTATCATATATTTTCTCCTAAATTTAACTTTTTAACTTTCATGGCCTTAGTATAATCACTAATAAGTGATTTGTCAAGTCTACTTTTGATGAATATTTATTTCTATTGGGTAATAAGTTTTTTCTTGTCTGTCCCATTTAAGAAGTTTAAATTTTCCATTAGTCATTTCTGAAGCAATTGCACAAGTTACTCCAATAATAGCAGGATCACCATTCAATAGTAAATAATCATTTTCTGTAAAATCTTTTAATTTTTGTCTAATACTAAATATAAAAGGTCCAGGTGAAAACATTATTTGTTCTAATGCCTTAAACATTATTTTAATTTCACCATATTTTCTTGCACCCATAATATTATACTTAGGTTGTCCGGTAAATTTATCTATAGGGATATCTTGTAGTAAGTATACTTTACTATTCATGATTGAATCTTTTTAAATTTTTCATTTGACTTCTTCCTTTTTTTATATTACTATAACAAATAGAAAGAAAAGTAAATAGATTATGAATTATAAGTTTAAAACTAAACCATACAAACATCAATTAGATGCATTAGAAGCATCTTGGGATAAAGAAAATTTTGCGTATTTCATGGAAATGGGTACGGGTAAATCAAAGGTATTATTAGATAATGCCGCAATGCTTTATGATAAAGGCCAGATAAATGGCCTCCTTCTTATTGCACCTAAAGGTGTATATAAGAACTGGTATGATCAGGAGGTGCCTGTGCATTTACCTGATCATATCCAAAAGAAAATGGTTTTATGGAAATCATCAGATAAATCAAAAAAACAAAAACAAATATTAAATACTTTATTTGAACCAGGTGTAGATTTTCATATTTTAATTATGAACGTTGAAGCTTTTTCTTCTGGAGATGGTTCAGAATTTGCCTATAAATTTCTGTCTTGTCATAAATCTATGATTGCAATTGATGAGTCTACTACAATTAAAACTCCAACATCTAATAGAACTAAGAATATTTTAGCATTAAGAAACCACTGTAAATACAGAAGAATATTAACAGGTTCACCTGTAACTAAATCACCTTTAGATTTATTTTCTCAATGTGCTTTTCTTGATCCCTGGCTCCTGGGACATGATTCTTATTGGACGTTTCGTTCTCGTTATGCAAAAATGAGAAAGATAGAAGTTAACGGTAGAAGAGTAGAAATAGTTACAGGATACATGAACCTTGGTGAACTATCCGATAAAATAAAACCATTCTCAAAAAGAATATTAAAAGAAGATTGTTTAGATTTGCCAGAAAAAACTTTTGTCAAGCATTATGTTGAGTTAACTGCAGAGCAAAAGAAAGTATATACACAAATGAAAAGAGAAGCAATTGCTTTTTTAGATGGTAAGATGCAATCTTCAGTAACTGTTATGACTCAATTAATGAGACTACATCAAATTACTTGTGGACATTTTACTGCAGATGATGGTACAGTTAAAGATTTACCTTGCCAAAGATTAACTGAACTAATGAACATACTTGAGAATGTAGAAGGTAAAACTATTATATGGTCTCACTATACTCATGATGTTAGAAGAATAATTCAACAAATTAAAAAAGTTTATGGTGATGATTCAGTTGTTGATTATTATGGTGCAACAGACACTGATGCTAGATCAGCTAACATTAAAAAATTTCAAAATGATGATAACTGTAGATTTTTTGTAGGTACTACTCACACAGGTGGTTATGGTATTACATTAACTGCTGGTAGTAATATGATTTATTTTTCAAATGGTTATGACTTAGAGAAACGTCAACAATCAGAAGCACGTATTGACCGTATAGGTCAAACTAAAAAAATGACTTATATTGATATAATGACTCAAGATACTATTGATGAAAGAATTGTAAAAGCTCTACGTAATAAAGTTGATATTGCTAACACAATTATGGATGAAGATTTTAGAGAATGGATATAGTAATTATAGTCCCCACTATAATCAATCCCGGCAGCTGAGTGCCCAACCTCCCAAAAAAATTACAGTTTCTGTAATAATACAATTATGACACCAGCCATACCTGACATCAATGCGCCTGCTGCTACTAAAAATATTTTTTCAATTCTATTTATTTGTGATTGAAGATCGTGAATTTTATCATGTGTTGCTTTTTGCATAATACGACAAAGCTTTTCATGCGATTCTATTTTCTCTAGTGCTAAATCTTTTTTAGGCATTATATTAATCTATTTTCTACTTGTCTTAATACTTCTTTATCAAAACCAGTTATATCTACACCTGCATTTGCCAAGAATCCTTTAGCAATACCATCACCATTGTAATCAGCAAATTCAATATCATTAATAAATATTCTTCGACCAGATGTATCTAATGAATAGACAACTGGTATTTTATCAATCTTAATAGATAGCGGACTATCTTTGACCATAATAAATCTACCATCTTCTTTAACATAGTGACTACCTGCAACCGTGACACCTTTGTAATCATGGATTTCATCAGATGCTTTAAATTGGAATACACCTGTAACTTCTCCACCTTTAGTGTCATCACCAAGTTGTATGTTTTTAATTTCTTTAGTTGAACCGTCAGCCATTTGAATAGGAGTGCTTGGATCAAAACAATAGTTACCTTCATTATAAGCACCACCTGCTCCACCAGTATTAGAAGAAACATTAGAAAATCCACCTCCACTACTAGTACCTTGATCACCTTTATTATCTTTAGCAATTGCTTGTTGTACAGTATTAGTTGGTTGATTATATTGTTGTACATCTTTAGGAAGCGATGCTATTCTTTTTTTCTCTTTTTCTATTCTTCTTTTTTCTATTTCATTATCAAAAATTATGTTTGCTGCTGATTTCTTTTTATTAACTAAATTTTCAAATTGATTAAATAAATCTAATCTATTAATTAATGTAGTTGGTTTACCAGTAATTGGATCTATAGGTATATCACCTTCATATTCTCCAGCAACAGCTGCTGCTATTTCTGCATCAGTCATTCCATATTTTTCTTTTAATGTTTTAGAAACTGTTTCTCTTCTCTTACCAACAGCTTTATCTAATCCATAAGTTGGTTCATCACCATATTTACCACCGGTTAAAAAATTTAGGGCACCACCTGATACAGGATTATATCCTGCCATAATTCCTTCTGGTGTATTGTAATTATTTGATACAATTCTACCTGTGTTATCTAACATAAAACCAGCACCTAATAATTCATTTTGAAAAATACCTGCTTTATTGACAGGAAGTTGATCTTTTAAAAAATTAAATCCTTTGCCTAATAACTGAGCAGGTAAACTTCCTTTAACATATTGATTAAATAATGTTTCTAACCCTGAAGGTGGTTTTTCTTGATAAGGACCCATTACATCAAATTTATTTAAAGCTCCTGTTGCAATATTTGCTTCAGGATCACCCATCATTGTACCAAAAGCAGCTTCATATGCAGGTCTTGGATTATAATTTTTGGAAGTTCTTGTCATATTTGGATCAGGATTATAGACACTAAATCCTTCTGCGTTGCCACCTGATACAGATAATTTTTCTACTGGACTTATAGCTGGATCACCAATAATATCTGCATTTTCATTTGGATCATATCCTGGTATAGGAATAGAATATCTTTGTCCATCTGGACCATAAACATATTGATACCCTGGTTGAGGCATGACTGTAGTATAAGCCATACCATCTGCTGGTCCATAATTCTTATCATATCCCGGTCTATAGGGTTGTTGTATACTAGGCAAACCTTGATTTAAGTAATCAGCTACTGCTTGTGGTAATCCAAATCTTGTATCATATAAAGCCATTATGCTAATCCTCTTTGTCTAAGACGTATTTGTTGCTCTTCAGGTGATAATAAAGCAAGTTCTGTTGGTGTCAAGCCTTGAGATGTAACATTGGACCCTGGAGCCTGAATCTGTGATGTTTGTAGTATTTGTTGATTTGGCATTGGTGGTTGACCAATGTTTCCTAAACCAAGACTTTCTGCAATACCAGGTCCTTCTTCCAAGTAATCAGTTAAATCTAAATCAAATGTTTCTCCTAAATCTAAACTTTTTAATTCTCTATTCATTTCTCTTAAAGTAGGTTTAACTTCTTTAAATACATCAATGTCTCCAAGATCTCTTGCAATTTCTTTAAATCTATCTTCAATATCTTTTGATGGAAAGTATGGTTCAAATCTACCATCTTTTAATTGTCTAAAAGAATCATCACTCAGTTGTCTTTCTTTAAATGTTCTTCTTAATGCATTATCTTCAACACCTAATATATTTGCTGAATTTAAATTTCTATACATTTCTTTTTGTACATTAAATCTTGCTTGGTTTGATATAAAGAATCTTT
>WLWG01001045.1_pt1 | contig 26484 bp, 14 predicted proteins | sample 6712871 | NCBI WGS metagenome assembly WLWG01 (sample SAMN12718693, study PRJNA515312) | sponge metagenome | isolation source: marine sponge | host: Mycale hentscheli | place: New Zealand: South Island, Marlborough, Capsize Point | collected 2003-05-01
GTTATAGAAGATTCAAATTTAGTTTCAAAAAAATCACTTTTAAATCCTTTTTTACCATTTGGATATTTTTCAATATATTCTTTTGCATTAATTTTTATTTCAAAAACTTCATCAAATATTTTAGATATTCTTTCTAAAAGATTTTTATTATCTATTTGGTATCTATTAGATGATTGAAATATTTTATTCCATTTATCTAATAACTCTTGATTATTTCTTAATTTTTCTAAATCTTGAATATATTGTTTTCTTGAATCTTTATCTTTATTTACTATATTATCATTAATAGTAAATTCAGTTGTTCTACCCTCATAAGTTTCACCCGTTATTGGGTTATAAAATTCATCTTCTTGAACTGATGGTTCAATATTTGTAGCTTCATATTTTTCTTGATACAATGAAACTATTTGATTTTCAATACTTCTCTTTATGCTTTCAGATTTATTATTATCATCTAAATCATTCATTATAGCTAATAATCTTTTAGGTATAATTTTTCCTTTTTGATTTTCACTATCTAGCAACTCATTTAAATCATTATAATTTTCTACCTTACCAGAAATAAGAGATAGATATTGCCATATTTTATTGTCATCTATTTTATATCCATTTTCATCTACTATACTTGACATAATAGATTTAATAGATTTATTTATATTTTTATTAGCCTTTACAGAATTATCTTGAGTATCGGGGTCTTGATTATCTTCAATTTGCAAAGATTCATCATATTCTTCATATAAAGATATTTTATTTAAAGATTGTGAAACTCTATCTGCATAAGAGATTATATTTTTATCTTTTTGATTAAGAACATCTGTAAAATTTTTAATATCATTTGCAGTAAATTTTTTATTTGCTATATCTTCTTCTGTTAAATTATAAGCATCTTCATAATCTAAATCTATATTTTCAAATATTTTAACTTCTGCATCTGGAACAATATTAGATTTCTCTTGATAATACCTATACATTAAAGATTTAAGAGCAATCCTTTGAAGTGTAGCATTTTTTTGTTGAGTACTAAATTTTATTTTATTTTTTTTTAATTCTAATTGAAATTTAATTAATGAAGTATTAACTAAATCTACAGTTTTAGATAATCGGGGATTTGCATTGGATCTTTGGTCCATGCTCATATTCGTTAAAAAACTATTGTCCACAGAGTAGGGACTATTTTTTAATATAAGACCATCAGATATTATTCCTACAATATCACCCGATTTTGATTTTGAAAAATAAGATTTAATCTTTCTCCAAAATCGTTTTGCGAACTCTTGAAATTTAGCTAAATTAGAACCTTCAAATTTTACTCTTAGCTTTTCCAAAGAGTCTTGAGCAATAGCCTCTGTTAACGCTTCTTTTAATTGTTCTTTTCTAGTATAGTCTGGATATAATTTTTGAGCATCTAAATCAAATTGAGTACCTTCAATAAACTTTAAACCAGCTTTTATTATTGGATGACTATCTCCAAGTATATCCATATAAATATGTCCATACTCATGTATAAGAGAAGTTTGTAAAGCTACTTTAGGATTTATTTCAATACCAAGTTCAGATACTCTTGCTAAAGTTATTCCACCATACTTATTAAATAACCTATCTGTTTCTGCTACAGAAATGTTAGGAAATATTTTTCTAAAATGATTTTTTATTTTATTATATAACTCTTGATTATCAGAAATCTTTTGTCCTGTTGTAGTATTTGCAAATACTCGTTGGTCTTTTTTAACAGTATTTTGAGAACTTAAATTTTCTATATTTTCAAGTGCTTCTTCATTTCTTCTTTCTTGTTCTTTAATTATTCTTTCTACATCTTTATCTGAAATGTTTTCTTTAGAAGCTAGTGCTTCAAGTTTATCAGGAGTTAATTCTTCTAAATTTTCTGGTATAGTTTCAAACTCAACTTGCTCTTCTTCGGTTAAAGTTTCTTCAACCTCACTAGTTTGTTGTGCTGGTTGTTGTTCTACTTCTGCTTCAACTTCTTCTTCAGTAGCTGTTGGTTCTTTCTTAACTTCTGGAGTAGTTTTAGTTTGAGCTTTAGCTTTTTCAACAACTTCTTCCTTTGCAACTTCCTCTCTTAATCTACCCTCTCTTTCGTCAAGAATACTTTGTAGAGTATCATAAACTAAATTTACATTTTCGTTAGTTAATGGCAATTCAGTAATATCTTTAAAGTCTTCACTTAAATTAACCATAGTTGATGTAGCCGTACCTTGATAAGTAGCATCTAGATAATCTTGAATACCCTCATACTGATTTACAAAGTCATAAATAGCTTCAATAACATCTTGGCTATCTAAATTTGCAAATTGTTCCATTTGCTGTATATCTTCTCTTAAAACATCAAAACTATAACCTACTTTCTTAGATGTTTTACCAACAACAAAATTAGATGGAGCATCTTGAACTTCCCCAACACGTTCTAATTTTTGACCTTTAGAAACCATATTTCTAAGAGCTTGGAATATTTCAGCTTCTAACGTTTCTTGTATATTATCTTCTGTAGCTTGTAAAGTCTTTTGCATAAAAAACCTATTAATAATATCTAATGCTTTATTTATTTTAGCATTAGATAAATTACTAAGCATAAAATCTAAGTTTTTCCTATTTGCAGAAAACTCATTTAATACTTCATCAGTTTTTTTTGTACTTGCTAATTGGCCAGTACGAGCAGAAACAACTTTAACTCTATTAAATATGTCCCCAATAACATCAACAATATAATTACCAATCTTTACGCCATTAGGATATTTATCTTTCCAAGTTTGTTTTTTAGTAGGTTTTTTTACTTTTTGTTTTTGCGTGGATTGTCCAGTACGATTTGTCTTAAACGAGTCTTTAAATTTTTTGACTTTATTTTCGTATTTTTCTTGAGCTTCTTGCCCTCTTGATTTAAGTTCTTCTTGTTCATCTTCTTCTAATCTTTGATTAATTTCATTTTCAATAGCTGTAATATCATTACTAATCTCACTTAACATTTGAGAACGTTGTATTGAAGTTAAGTTTAATTTATCAGATTTAATTTTATTGTAAATATCATAAAGATCATCTGAAAGCATTTTAAGGTATGATGTAGGTAAAGCATTAACATCACCATAAAAATCTCTTATAGCGTTTGCTATTTCATCGCTTAACAGTCTGTCAATATATTCAAGAGAAGTTATATCAATTATTTCTTGACGTTTAGCAATAAGTTCATCTTGATTAATTATATCTAATTTATCACGTAAATATTCTATTTTTTTATTTCTAAGTTTAGCATCTGTTTCAAGAGCTTCTCCAGTCATCAATCTTTGAAACTCTGATTCAATTTCTTCTTTTGACTTTTCACTATAATAATCTTTATATAGTTCAAAAGTTCTATCTTTTTCAGATTCACGAAATTTTTTAAACCTTACTTCTTTTTCTTTTTGTTTTTGATTGTACTCAAAAAACTCATCAATTAAATCATTCTCTAAAGCAGTATCACCATCAGTACGAGCATTTTTTATACTTTTTAATATTTCAGCCTCAGTTTCATCTATTTCTCCAGAAACTAAAGCTTCATCAATATCTTCAACTTTTTGTTCAACTAAATCTAATTGCTGGTCTATTTTTGCTTTACCTTCTTGAGTTTGAGCAGGCTTTTCTTCTTTTAATACAAAATCTTCTTTTTTAATAGGTTGTGTTTCAATATAATTTAAAGATTCATCAGATAGACCATAATCTTCTTTTAATTTATTTAACAATTCTTTAGCTTCTTCTTCTTTATCTTTTGTTTTTAATTCTTCAACTTTATTTAATTCTTTTTTTATATCATCTAAATTATCTAAAGTTTTTTCATTAAATTGTAATTCTTCTCCTTTATATTCTTTAGTATATATATTACCAAATGTTTTGTCCTTTGTTTCTTTTTCCTCTGCTATCTTACTTTCTTTTGGACTAAATATTTTATCTAATTCTTTAGCAATTTTTTCTTCACTAATATTATTTCTTTCTATTTCTCCAATTAAAGTATTATAAGATTCTAATTTATTTTCAAATTTTATCTTATTCTTAGTATCTGGTTTTTTATTATTAAAAATACTATCAAAATGCTCTTGAATTTTATCAGTAACTAATTGTATTTTTTTATTCTTTTCTTCAAAAAAAGCTATAGTGGTAGGATTAGCATTTTCAGATGGTGTATTTTGCTCTATATATTGATTAGCATTTTTTTTAACTTTATCTAATTGATATAATTGATATTGCGCAACACCATCTTTTACATCTGTACTTCCTAAATCTTTAGAAAATTGTGTTAAATTTTCTATATTATTATTTATATTTTGAGCTTCTTCTTTAGTTATGTTACCTTTTTGTAACATTGAATCTATAGCTAAATTTAATTTTTCAAAATTTTTAGTATTATTTGTTTGTACAGAATTATTAATATATCCAAACAAACTTTCTTCTGATAAATCATCTTTAACATTAGTTCTTACACCACTAATAGCACCCATTCCACCACCTATTAATCCACCTATAGCTCCAGCAAATGTTGCATTAACAAAAGTTTTATAATCTAATTCAGTTCCAAAACCTTTTTCTTTATCTTTTAAATATTTATCAAAAAATACTTTAGCACCTTCTTCTATATATGTTTGACCAAACTCTTGACCTGCCTCAACAGAAGTTCCTTTAATAGCACCTTTTAATGCACTTCCAGATTTTTGAGTATATGATTTTATAAATAATTTTTGTAATTGTTCGTTAGTTAAATTTTTACCTTTAGCTTTTTTTAATACTTCTTTTGCAGTTTTATTTGCTAACCCTGTAGTAAAAGGTTTTGAAGCAACAAGACCAAGAGATTCTAATGCAGCTCCCTCAGTTAATGCAACAAAAGCAGATACAGCCAATGCATATCTTGCAGCATCAACATTATTTAAACCCGCCTCTTTTGCTTCTTTTTCAACCATTGGGTACATAACCGTTGTACCAGTCATAAAAGAACCTATACGCCCACCTATTTTAGCTGATTTATTTACTGTGTCTATAGCTTTTAAACCTTTTGATGTAATATTTGATAGTTTACCTGCAGCTATAGATGCCTTAGTAGCAGCAGAAGATGCTTTTACACCAGCACTTAAAACTTTAGTTCCTAATGCTGCGCCACCAGTACCACCTGCAAATATACTAGCAATAAATCCTAAACCTTGACCTATGCCTGTAGCTATATGAGAGGCATTAATATCTGAAAATTCTGATATATCTTGATTTGCAGCATCACTATAACCAAGTCTATTACTTTCAAAAAATGAACCAACATTTTTTTTCCAATTTGATAAAAACTCATTATCAACACCAGCAACTTGTACTACTGTTGGTATTAGGTTTGCCAATCCCTCACCTGTGTCCATTATTAAACCATTAACAAAAGAAGAAGCAACATCATCAAAAAAATTTTGATCTGTTTCTACCTTTTTTTGTACATCTTGCTCACTACCAAAACCAGTTACAATAGTTGGGTCTATATTTTTTCTGATAACATGGTCATAATCTCTTCCTAATTGCTGTAAATCAATATTGTTTTTTTTAGCAACTTCTTGTAGTTTATAAATTTTTTCTTTACTAATATTATTAGTGTTATTAGAATTTTCTTCACTCATATTTAAAAAAATATTTATTTAAAAAGAAGCACCTGCACCTTGATTTATAAAATTATTCATACCAATTATTTCATCTATTTCATTCTGTGATAAACCAGTTTCATCTTGTAGTGTTTTTATACGATTATAAACAGATTTCGTTTGTTCTTCAACATCAAAAGAAACACCTGCACCCTCAAGATTACTTGTAATATTTCTATATTTTTTATTATATTCATCTAGTACAAATTGATCTGACATAAAATTATCTATTGGGATATAAACAATACCCCTATAAGCATCTTTATCAATTAAATCTGGATTTTTTATTCCAAATTCTTCTGCGTCTGGACTATATTCAAAACCTTTTTCTGCAACTTCAGAATTTTGGTTTACGTAGAAAATACCTTCTTCTGAAGGAGTTCCATTAGTTTCATCAGCAGGAAAAATAGCATTAGCTTTTAAATACATTTTATTGTCAGGGCCTTTATAGAAACCATTTTTATTTAATATATCTACACTGTAAGCTTTTGATAAATCATAATTTTCATAATTACCTTTATTATCTTTAGCATTAAAGTTTATAGCACCTAAAGGTTGTCTTGATAATGTTTGTCCTGTTTTTTCATTTGTACTTAAACCAAGTACATCTGTCATAAATTTGTAAGCACTTGGAGGAAGTGAAAAAGATTGACCTGGTAACGTACCTTCTTTTTTTGCTTGAAATTGATTTAAAACTGTTTGACCACCACCACCACCACCACCAGAGCCACCTCTAAGTTTATTCATTTTTGCTTGTTGTAAAGCTAATTCATAATCATCCATAGCTTTCCATTTCCAAGTTTCACCACCAGCTTTTACTTTGGCTACATAATCTTCTGCATGATCTCTAGCGTATTGCTCAGAAGCACCTTCACCTTTAGCATAATTATATATATTAGAAGCAGTAACAATATTATCTTTTGAAGCTTTATTTCTAGGGTCTTTATATGCTTGTGAAAAAGCAAATGGAGTTACATTAACTTCTTTTTCTCCTGCAGTATAATCTAATTTATTAATTTTTCCTTCTTTAAATAATTGATATTGTTCTTGAAAAGTAATTGGTTTCATTACCGTTTTTGTATTACCATTTTCATCAGTTACTTGTACTGGTACTTTTACTTTATGTACATATAATCCTTTGGCTTGTGCATCTAAAAAATTCTTTAAACTAGCTTTACTCTGCATAGCATTTTTAACCTCATCAGATTGCATTAAAGAATTTTTATAATTGTTTAGTTCAGTAAGACCACCAGATGACATAAAACGTGACAAATCACCGTTATATGATTTAATGCCTTGAATTACATTTTGTCTTGCTTTTTTCTCAGCAGCAGCTACCCTCTCTTTATCTTCTGTAAGAACTTCCATATTTTGAAGTTCTGTCATGTACTTATTTAAGTACTCTTCTGATTTAAGTCTTTTTTGCTCGGCAAGTTCAGTCATTTGCGCTCTTTTCTCAAGCGCAGCCATATTCATTTGTTTGTCAGCACGACGTTGTTGCCAATTATCTGTACCTCTTAATGCAGTATATAAACCCCAATCTGCTCCCATTTTGTAAATATATTAAATTAAAATTATTTATTAGCAAATAAACTTTTTCTTGTATTAGTTCCTATTCCTTTTCCCTTTCTTCTTTGATCTTTTAACTTGTTTATTTCAGAATCAATTTCCATAGCTTTATCTACGTCATCAGTATTTTTCATTTGTGTTATTAGACTTTTAATTTTACTATCTATATTTATTGAATTTAAACTTCTTGTATCAATTTGTTTTTTAGTTGCTTGATTATCATTTAATAAAGTTGATTCAATAGATTTATTATTACTTGGATTTAAATTTTTTCCTATTTTACTTTGTAATTCTTCTATACTACTTGTTAATTCATTTTTTTTATTTACTATATCTTGATCTTGATTAAATAAATTTAATCTTGCAGCGTTTCTAGCATCTACATTACTATGTTTCATATTTAGTGTAGTTGCTTTTTGCAAAGCATAAAATTGACTACCTTTTCCATATGCTTTTTCAAGTTGCTCTCTTTCTTTTATACTTGAAATAGAATCTGCAAGTGTTTGAGCACCAGCCATTTTAGTTTTTTCTGCTTGACGTAAATTATCTAAAAATATTTGACGATTTATATTTTCAGATCTACCTGCCATATTTTGAAAATTAGCTAAATTTTGTCTACGCATAGATTGTTCTAATGCAGCAGTTCTAGCTTTTTGTGCATATAGTTGTGATTGTGCTCTACCTATATTTCCTAAAAATATTCCAGCAGAACTACCAGATGCTTTTTCAATATTTTTAATATCATATCCATAAGCTTCTTCTTGACCTCTTTCTATAAAACCTAATTCGTCTGGACTTAATCCCATATTTCTTCTTGCAGTAGCCTCATCTATTGCTAACCGTTGTTCTGGACTCATAGAATATTCTGGCAATTCTTCTGATACAGCTATAGCACCCGCAATACCTTGTCCTACATCTAATGCAGTTCCTAATAAATCTCTATCATCCTGTTGGTCAGGCAAATAAGTATCATCATATTCTTCTGGAACAAAAGATTCAGCAGATTGAATAGCTTCAAGTTCTTTTTGTTTTTGAACTAATATTTCTTCATCAGTTTTTGGTAAATCATCAACATTTACTTCTTCATCAGTTTTTGGTAAATCATTAACATTTACTTCTTCTTCAATTTTATCAGTAGCAGTAGTAGGAGTGGTAGTAGTAGGAATAATTTCTGTTGTATCATCTTCAATAGTTTCTGTAGGAGTGCTATCAAAAGGTTTAATATTTTTATATAATGGAGTTAGTTTTTCAGCTATTTCATTTATATTAATTTTTGTTTCTTGATTTTCTTCAGGTATTTCGTAAAATGCTTCATCTGGTTTATATTCATTTCCTATTTTTTCATCTAAAACTTGAAAATAATTATATAATTTTTTTCCTAAAGTTGTAATATCTGGTAAACCACCCATTTTTTCTTGCTTTATCTTTGTTATACCTGATAATACATTTTCTGTTTGATTTATAAATACATCTAAATTATTTTTTTCTGCTTTATATTGATTAAATTCTTCATCAGACATATTATAAACATCTGCTTTTTTTAATTCATCTAATCTAGTCTTTGAAGTTTTATAATTTTCAAAAACTTTTTTTATTTTGTTTTTATTAATTAAAGCATTAGATAATTTATAATTATTTGAATCTTCTTTATTTAAAGATTTTTGTCTTTCTAAAAATTTAATTTCTTTTTCACTTAGCAAATTATCTTTAGATTTAGATTTTTTATATAATGAATTTATTGTAATTGGTTTATTATTTTGTTTTTTAGTATCTGCCATTGTATTATTTTTTTGTTGTTGGGATGGATTAAGAGCAGGGCTATTTGATTCTACAAGGAATGTATTAGCATCAGGATTTTTTGAACCACCCATAGCTTCATTAGCCTCAACAATATTAAATGGATCATAAACAAATCCAAAAGGTGTTATTCCAGACTTGCTTTTTTCAGCATTTGGATTTAAAAGTTTTAATGGTGGTCGCACTATATTTTCAGCCTGACCTACATGCTCATAATTAGTATTATATTTTTTTGGCGTAGGCCTTTTGTCTTGATCAGAAATAATCTCATAACTCAAATTAGGTAAAGAATCCTTCATTGCAGACATCCTTTCTTGATAAGGAGTAATTGTTGTTCCATTATACGATGATGATGATTCAGCTATATATCTTCGCCCATCACTATCAACAACAACAAACCCTATATGGTCTATTCCCCCTCCTTTAGATTTTATTAATATAATATCTCCATCTACAGAATTTTTAACATCAATATTCCTATGCTTAGCTCTACCCTTGAATGAAGCAGCATTAGTATTATTCAACTCTAAAGAACCTCCTTGAGAATTTCTAACTGTACAAATAGCTCCCGAACAATCAATTTCATCATCACTCGTAGAGCTTCCTCCATTAGCAGAAGTCCAATTACCAGTACCCTTAGCACCTAACTTGTACTTCTTATCCTTTACTAATTCAAAAAAAGCTTTTGCAGTAGGAGAATCAATCAGACCTTCATAATTAGGTAAAGCCTTAACTTCCTTACTCTTTCCTTGAACATAAGGTATAGACCTTTTTTTATTTTTTGGATTCAAATCTGCCATAATTAATACATATAATAAGAGTTGTCTAATTGTTTACTAAAAATCTTTTTTTTATCAGACTTTAGTTCTTTATCGTAAGCCATTTTTCCTTGTATAACTTGTCCAAGATCACCTGCAACATTTAAACCTTGTTGAATATTTCCCATAGCATTTGAAACTTTAGAAACATTATCACTACTATTTATATCATCACTTTCAATACCTAAATTAGAAGAATCATCAAAACCACTTACATAATCTTCTTCTGACATATTTAATACATCGTCATCTGACATTAAATCAGTCATAGCATCTTCTTGACTAACTGTATCTTTTAATTCATCTGCTATATCAGTCATATCAACTTTATCACCATTAGAATTAGCTATATTTTCTACACCACCTAAAACTTGTCTTGCAACTGGCCCAACACCAGGAATAAAATTAGAAGCTAATTTTGCAACATTTAATTGATTACTTATCGCTCTACCTCTTTGTTTTTTTAATGCTTCTTGGTCATCATCTTGCGCTAACAATTCTTTACCAAAATGAGAGAAAGCTGGATTAAATGTTGAAAGTATAGGAGTATCAAGAATATCCATTCCAACCTTTCTCAAACCAGTAGTTGCGTTATATTGTCTTTGCCTTCTTTGAATTGGTAATTCTTCCTGTCTATTAAATAAAGCCATATTATGTTCTTTTTGAAATTCTATAAGATGTTACTAAGTTAGTTATTCTGTCTTTATGATTAAAATTATTTTTAATTTCTAAAGTCATTTCAATATGTTTACCTCTCATTCTATCTGATTGATTAGCTGAACGTAAAGGAAATCTTAATATATCTTCTAAATATTTTTTTCTTGTATCGTTTGCAATATCTATAATTCTAAATTGAGATTCTGTTCTCATTAAAAAATTATTAAAGTAATTAGCAAAATCTTCATTACAATTAACTCTTATACTATCAAAAGTTTTTGATAACATTGCGTTTTCAGCAGATATTACTGTTAAATAAGATTTATTACTAAAACCAGGAAACTCTCCAGTTCTACCTAAGTCATGTGCATATATTACATTATCTAAAGCATAAGTATCATCAGCATAATTAGACATTACTAAATACTTAGAATTAAAATAAAATGTAGGATTAAAACTATGATAACTATGAAACTCATTACCATATTCATTAAAAGATATACTTTGTTTTATAGGTGTAGCATTATTACTATCTACTAATTCAAATTGCCAAGGTTCAGTTTTAGAATATCTAAATAATCTATAAAAATTATTTGGTGCAGCAGTAAATAATAAAGTTGTAGAAATATCATCTACATTATAAACTTCATAAGTATTATTAAAACCAGAAATATACATTATAGTATTTTCATTAACACCTATACCAACATTACCATTAGGTAAGAATACCGATTGATTAGGCACTGTAACATTTAATAAAGCTGTTTGATTTTGGTCAATTATATATGGAGAATAACTTTTACCTTGTAAATTTCTTGATATTAAAACAAAGTCATTATTTATACTTTCATTAATTATTCTATCTCTATTAAAAGTTACAATAGCTTCATTATTACCATAGTCAAATACACCATGTATTCCTAAATTATTTACAGGATTATCACTGTTTTCAAATAAAGGTAATTCTATTTCTAAAAATTGATGTATTCCTTTTACATCAGATAATGCAACTTTACCATCTTGTGCAAATCTCATTATTTTTCTTTTGCTTACATCAGTCCAATAAGCTGCTGTATCAGACTTAAATAAACTCCATTGATGTTGAGTACCAAACTTTGTAGATATATAATCTATACCATCTAATTTATCTCCTATACCAGTACTTAATGTTCCACCTTGTTGTGATTCAATTAAAGCTCTGTCAGAAGCTCTTAATCTACCAAAAGCAGAAGATTGCCAAGAATATATTTGATTAAATACATAAAGAGAGCCAGTTATTTCTCCATATTCACCATTTAAATCTCTAAAGTAATTTACTTGAAATATTCTCCATTGGTCTACAGGATCACCATAAATTTTGTTTAATGTATATCTCCAACGAACTGGAAACCTATCATTATCTTTAAAACCCTCTGGCTTAGTTTTATAAAATATTGTAAGTTCTTCAAAATTTAAAATAGCATTAATATTAAATTCTTCTAATACTCCAACAAAATTTCCTTCATCATCAAATGGGCCTATATATAAACCGTCATTCCATTGACTATTTCCTGCACCAATTAATGATTGCCAATTTCTAGCACCAACATTAGGATATATTAAACTACTTCCAGTACCGCCTGCACCACTTGCTTCTCTTAGTGTATGGTTATATTCATATTCAAGAGGAAACACTCTACCATCAGCATAATCATCATCTGTAGAACCTACACCATCCCATTGACTATGTGGGTACATACGCATCATACCAAAATAATCTAAATAACAATCTCCACCAAAAACTTCAATACCATCAAAAACTAAACCGACAGGCATACCTTGATTATTAAATGTTTCATTATTAATAGGCTGAAAATGACCAGTACCATAAAATATTGATTGCTCCATTGCAGTAGAAGTAAGACCACCATAAGGATTAGGGTTTGGTCTTACATAATTATATATAAAACTTCCCATAAATTCAGATATACTGTTTAATGTAGTAGCATCATTAAATGGTCTTGGAGTTTCTATATTTTTATATAAAGGTGATGGAGCAACTCCTACTGGATTTGTAGGGTCTATAAAATTTCCATGTTTTATAAAAATTGAATCAGACTTACCTATAGACCTTCTTTCTTGATTTAATGGTGGTGTTAAAACTTGTACTTTACAATCATTTTTTAAATCTAAAGTTCCATCCCAATCTTCTACCTCTCCTCTAACTGGAAGTATATTAATTTTATCTATATCTTCCATATAAGACATATATCTAGGAAAAGGTGCGCTACCACCTATATCATGCCATAAATTTTTAGAATAATATTGTTTAGAATAACGCATATAATCTGAATGTTGTCTATATGGAGTTCCTAAACTACTTGGTGCAGGGTATTCATCCCAAGCACCACCAACTAAAGTTATTCTATCTCCAGATTGATTACTTGGAAATATTTCACTTCCAAAATCAATACTTGGTGCATACAATACAGATGCGTTTCCTTTTAATACAAATCTATTATTATCACGATTAAAACCTAATGGGTCATTAAGTTGTATATCTCCTAATGCAGATGTTGGAGTAGGTGGGTTGTCTTGTACAAAATCATAAAAATCTTGATGCGTTGAAGGTAAAGGATTTATTATATCTCCATCTTCACTGTCATTAACTTGAACACAAGGAAGTATTAATCCTTGATTTAGTATTGTTCTATCTCTTTCTACTCTAACAATTTTAAAGCCACTTATTAAATTAGATATTGAACTTACATCTATACCACTAAACTCTAACCCCATAATTCTTATATGAGATATTTTTCTATCTGCAGGTCCTAATGATGGATTTACAACATCCATTGGTGGTAAATTATCACCAGTATCACCAACAAAAACTTTTTCAGATTGTAATGTGGGATCATTATAATTATTTGTTGGCCATGCAGACTGCGATAGACCTCCAGAAAAATTAACTATATTTCCATCAGCTTGTAATCTTGACCAACTATAGTTGCTTTCTGATTGATTAGGAAAATTAATATCACATAAATGATATGCAAAATTTTTAAATCCTAACTTATCATAAAATTGTATTGCTAAACGATATGTTTCACCACGAAAATATCCTGCATACATATGGTCTACTTGTGTTCCTTTATAATTAAGGTAATCATTATCAATCACATAATCTTCAGTACCACCAGCAGAATTATGATTTTTTAATTGAGTAATACCTGTTCTTGGATAACCATGAGTTAATGGTGGATTATTTCTTCTAACAATAGTTGAATAAGCCCATTCATCAGAACGCATATCTTTAAATATAGGTTTAACTTCTAATGCAGCAAGAACATTTTCAATATCTATTGTAGGTAATATATTTTCTTTTATATTACCATAATATAAAGTTGAATCTTTTATATTTAAAGTTTTAGCACCACGAATACCAGAAAATAATGATTGAATTTCTTCAACAAGTAAAGGCTCTCCAATATTACCAGTATTATCAAATAACATTGTTTCTCCGTCAATAGGAATATCAGAAAATACTTTTGCTTCAAAAACAATGTTAGAAGTTTGTGAATAAGCATATGCAACTTCTATACGGTCATACCTTGTATCTATACCTTTAACTTGTATTTGATTACCTTTAGTTGAAACTAAACCAACACTACCCATTTCATATTCATTCCAATTATTTGCATTTACAGCATCATCATTAACAAAAACTCTTCTTGTTAAAGGATAAAAAGGAGTTCTATAACCTTCATTAGTTTTTAACCTATAAGTATATTGATATATTCCAGTAAGTAAATTTCCACCAACATTTTTTACATATTTTAATAACCCCATTGAAAAATCAGTTTGAGTATTAAAAGAAAATACAGATGTATTACTTATTGTATATGCATTAACATCACTTTGATTGCCAAGAGTAGGGTCATAAATTATTGTTGCTGTTCTTGGTCTATTACTATCACTAGCAACACCATCTACCCAATATACTCTTATACATTTATCATTTTCATAAACATAACGAGCTTCTATTTGATTTTTAGTTAAGAAATTAAATAAATCACCATTTGGATCATTTAAATCGTTAAACAATGTTTTATAAGAACCCACACCACTTTCATCAATAGAAAATATACCTATTTCACTATTAAAATTTACAGGGTCAGTAGAAAATAAAATACTAATATAATCATTACCAGTAGCACCAATAATAACATATCTATTTGTGTTACCACCATTATCAGGTGTAATTACAACTGAATTTTTACTTCCGTTTTCTGTTTCCCAAGCATAAGTACCATCTTTGTTAAACATAAGCCTACCATTCATTGAATCTCTTAATGAATTTGAACTACTTATTAAAGGATCGTTATCTTGTTTTAATCCACCATTAAATGTATTTACTGTGTTTTTACCTTGCATTAGAAATATTCTTTAGTAGGAAGCGGAACTAATTGCATCCATAAATTAGACAAGTATTTCATTTCTTCTGAATTAGGAAGTTCATCATCACCACGAGCCTGACTACATAAATCAAACCATCTGTTTTGCAAATCTAACCAAGTCCCTCTATTCATTTTTCCTTTCCAATAATCAATAGATTTATACATATACATTAAATAATGAGTAACGGCATCTTCATGTATTTCAGATATTAAAGGCCAACCATCTTCATCTAAATCTATACCCATATATGATATTCCTATTTTCTCATCATCATAAGCATTAAAATTAATGCAACCATTATCAATACTAAAAACTTGTTCTGTTGGGCTAACATCATAATCATAACTATAACCTCTTGCTTGACCACTAACTCCTTGAGCATTAATACCTACGTTTAATTTAGCAACCGTACTATTTGCTAAATTTTTAGAAGTTAAATTAGGATTTGTATTAGAACTAGATAATGATGGTGTATTGATTTGAGTTGGTACTCTTTTTTGAACTATTGTTTGTGTTAAACTTCCATTAATACTATCAGTAAATAATGAAATATTTAAAACAACATCTGGACTACTTGCAGTAATAACAAAAGCATTATTGCTTATAGCAGATGTATAACCTAAATTTTGTATAGCATTTATTTGTGAATCTATTGCTATAGCTATATCATTTAAAGAATCTCCTACTTGTACAAGATATGTAAATGTATTACTACTTACATTACCGCAATTATTTGTGGTTATAGTAACTGTTACTATATCACCAGCAACATATGAACCAAATAAATCTATTCTAACAACTAGTGGTACACCAGGAACATTCGTTTGTTTATTACCACTAACAAATTCTCTTTTTTCTGTGTTATTAGAAACATTACCAACAGAACCTTTGTTAAACATTCTAAAAGAACGTTTTGTTGTTGGAACAATTTTGTTGCCATATTTAATAGCGTTTAAATAAACAAAATTAGGAGGCAAAACAGCTTTACGATTTCTTATATTTAATTCACATTCAAATCTTCTATATGATGAAGTAGAACCAATTTTATTTTCAGCTTCACAAGCCCACCTTGCTAAATCATCTTCTATATCGTCAACATTTTTAATTCCTAAATTTCCTATAAAATTACCTATAATTCTATGTAAAGATACTTTATTGACTGAATCACTCATGTTTTATTTTATATGATGTATATAATTTGATGAAGCATAAACGCCATATTTATCTAAACTATAATCTAAATAATCAAAGCCTTTTTTAACTTTATTCATATACATATGTTTATATTTTAAATCTATATTAAATTTAAATTGTCTATATATTTTAGGACTATCCCAAAAAACAAAATACCAATATCCAAGATTTAATTTAAGTTTAAGTTTTTTTCTTACTAAATTGCCTTTTTCATCTTTGTAAAAATAAATCTTATTAGGATTGTATCTAATGCATTGTGTTTTTACTACGTTTAATTTGCCAAATTTGTTTAATAAAACAACTGTTTTACCCTCTATTAAATCTTTAAAAATTATTGATAAGTATAATCTAACTACTTTTGAAAATGTTCTATAATTAATACTTTTAGATTTAGTTATTCCTTTTGGCATAGACTTTAATATTTTATCTATTTCGTCTTTACTTTCTAAAAATATACCATACAAAGTATATGAACCGTAATTATCTAATTTTTGCATTATCTAATCTAGCATTATTTAACTCATCATTAATAGCTTGAGTAGTCCAATTCAATTCATTTCTAAGAACCTTAGTTAATACATACTCATATAAACGTCTTGGCATTGGATATTCATCAGAGCCAGGGTTATAACATTTTTGCTCACAACCAGCAGTAGGATAACTTACAACATCTTCTGGATTTTCAAATATACCTCTAATGTTTACATACTCTAATTCCGAATCATTATCTGATAACATAAAATAAAGATAATCACCAATAGGATATACTCTAGATTTTAAATTACCAAACTTTGTTTTAGATTTTGATATAGCTTGGTCAGGATGGTTTATAATAAATCCACCTTGTTTACTAATGTAACCAACATAAGATAAAGCTCTTAAATCTGGAAAATCAATTAGCTTAGGTATTTTAACTTTTTTAATTGTACATCCCCAATCAACACTTGGACAATCGCTATCAGATTTATCAACTTCTGTTAATGGCACAACACCTAAATCTTGTATTAATTGAGGGTGTATGTCTTTTCCAAAATCAGTAGTTTCAAACATTCCACTTGCCCTATACCCATTAATCCAAAATCTAATTTGTCTTATATTAATTCTTTCGTCATCAGAGTTACCTTGCCCGCCACGAGCAATATTTCTAATGTTGTAAGCATAATGATCTAAAGTCAGCATATTGTAAAGATAAAAAAAAAGGTGGTGATTTTAAGCCCACCACCTTTTTAATTTGTAGTTATTTAACTAATTAGCTATTAATTAAAGTTTCTAATGGTGCTCCCTCACCAGGAGTTCCGTACCAATAGATTTCTTTAGCAGTAGCTCCAACTGAATCAATAAATGGAATTGCTACATCTGCGTGTAAATCAATTCTTACTGTATCATAAAAAGCTAAGTTAATTTCAGAAGCTTCTACTCCTTTATCAACTAAATCAGATGGTTGACCTTCTGAAATAACTGTTAATGTAGGTAAAGAATCAATAGTTCCTGCAGCACTATCAGTATAAGTATAAGCAATTAATCCTTGCTTATCATCATCTTGTTGTGTTATAGTTATAACATTAGCAAGAGCAACAGCAGAAGCAAATGGACTATTTAAACTTCCAGCTTCTTTTGCAATTGAATTAGCAAAATATGCAGCTATATCATCATTTGTATCTCCTGCTTGTACAGTATAAACAAATGATTTTCTATAAAGCTGACGGCTTGTAATGTTAGAAGTAATAGTTAATCTAACTAAATCACTAACAGCATAAGTATTTGCAACAGTTACAGTTAAAAATCCTGCAGTTCCAACTTGTGGAGCTACAAATAATGCAGACTTTAATTCAGTTTTCTCAACTTTGTAAGAAGGTGTTAAGTCAATAATTCCACCTGTGTTTGCTGGGGTGTACCCCTCAGCGATTAAAGCAAAGTAATCTCTACCAATTTTCATAATTTATAAATTTGAAGGTTAATACATTTTTACATATGAGTAAAACGATTTCTACGTTTTATCCCATTATTACGATGAAATTTAGGTTCATCTTTTACCTCTTTTTTTACAATATTCTCAATTTTAACTTTAACAATTTTATCTATTTTAGGAGTTTCAATTTTTATTGTTTTAGGTTTTGTTATAGATTTTTGAACCTTTAACATTTCTTTGACAATATCAGATTTAATCATTTTCTTTTTATAATTTATTTTAGAAAACAAATCAATCGTTTTTAACTCTTTAATTGTAAAAAGTTCTAATTGTTTCTTAGTGTAAGTTACTTTTTCCATGTCTATTAATTTTGTTTAGCAATTTCATTTTGTTGAAATTGATAATTTAATTGTTGCTCTGTGGTAGCCATCATTTTACGTACAGCAATATTTACAATCTCTTCATGTGTAAATTGAGGCATTTCTGAATCTACATTATTACTAGGATTATTTTCATCTAAAAAAACATCTACAGGTCTTTTTAAAAATTTTAATACGTAATTTATAGCTGGATTAGTTGATATAATAATGGCAACATCATTACTACCATTATTTTGTTCAATATAACCAGGGTTACTATCATCATTTTTATTAAACGGGTCATTATCATTTTCAAATTCATCGTCTAATTGTTGTGGTGATATTTTTTTCCAAGATGTTTCAGTACCACATATTTCACTAAATTCACCAGCTAAACTTAATGTAAACATAAAATCAGGAATAATACTTAAATTAATTTCTGATGCATTTACACCTGTAGTTTGTCTAACTAATGGTATTAACGCTTTTCTTATACGTTCATTTTGCTCAAATAATCTATACCTACTCTCCACAAATTCTGCCTGTGCTAAATTTAAAAACTTATCTTTTTCACTTGAACTAAACCAAGGAGAATCAGCTTTATCTAAAAGCAAATCACAATATTCGTGCATTTCAATTATATTCATTATTTAAGTTCTTTACGTATGCTAGGAATTAAATCATCATTATCTCTCAGCCATTCTAAAGCAAGTTCAAAACTTGTTCCCATAACAGTACCATTAAATTTATAGATACCACTAATTTTTGTGAAAACACCTTTTTCTACACCTACTAACAATAATGACTTCAATTCTTTTGAAGGATCTTCCCATTCGTTAATAATTTTAGTTGGGTCAAGCTCAGCTAACTGGTATAAAGATTTCTTTAATACGTTATCTGAACTACCATCTTTTACAGTAACTAATAGTATTCTTGCAAAATCTTTTAACTCTTTAGTTTTTAATTTAGCAATAATACCATCTGCAGTTGCTTGTAAATCTTTTTTTGTTACAAAATTTTCTGATTCAGTTTCTTGATTAACTAAAGATAGAACAGGGTTTGCACCCTTTACATATATAGGGTGCAACCTTACCTGTTCATATAATAATTGATCGTTAACATCTGATAAATTTAGAAGTCTTTTTTTAACAAAACGCTGAACTCTATGGTTTCCGTTTTTATCAACAAAAGGTCTATTATTACCATTATCATCAATATAATTTCTAACAGTTATAGAACCTGTTCTTTTAGGGTTTTTTAACCTAACTTCTGCATATCCACTTTTTGGAGCTTCTGAAACTAATTCCTTTACTTTTGCATTTGATACTTTATCATTTTCCATTTTCTAAAATTTAAGTTTTATAATTATTATTAAGCAAATATTAATTGCCCACAAGATAATGGATTTCTTACAACCATACCACTTTCACATAGTATCTCACAAGTAAATGCATCTCTTGAGTTAGCAGCTTTCATTGATTTTTGGTCAAATGGGTCAACCATACCAGGAATATATTTTACAATCATTCCTCTATCAATTCCACCAGCTCCTTTAACTTTTCTTTCAATATTAGAAACTCCGTTAGTTGTTCCCATATCTAAGAATACCATTCTAAAAGATTCAACAGGGTAACCAGTTTGTGGGTCAATGTTGTTTCCATGTAAGTTTGGATCGTCAAATAATGGATTGTGTACTAAAGTCAATGTATGACCTAAAGCATTGTAAGAAGTAAAGTTTACTCCAATTTCCATTTCTTGACCAGTTTGAGCATCATAAATTAAGTTACCAGATGGGTAAACTAAATCTTTCATAGCTTCGTGGAAAGCAACTTTTCCAGCAGTACCAGTAAATACCATCCAACGAGAATTTTTGTTTCCAGTATTAAGTGCTAATTGAGCTAAGAAATCAGTCAATCTTTTTTCAGTCAATTGACCGTTATAAGTATCAACGTTAGCTGCATCAATTTGTCTAAGGATTCCATCACCTTTAACGATAGGACGACCTTGATTATCAATTACAGTAGAATTTCCATTTGCATCCATTGTAGATACAGAATACCAATCGTCAAGTTCTTTTTGGTATAAAAATTCTTCTCTCATTAATTGCTCATCAGTAAAGAACCATAGTCTTTGACCTGCATTTTCTACCCAAGTAATATCAGTTAAAGCAGAACCAGTAATTGATTTAGCCTTTCTTGCAATACCAATGTAGTTAATGTACCAATCTGGATAAACGTGGTTTTCATAACCTCTATCAGAACCTTCAGGGAAAGCAGAACCAGTTGTGTTAACAGTTGTACCAGCAGCAAAAGAAGCAGCAGAAATAGCAAAGTTAGTATCAGCAGATTGTGGTTTCAATTGGAAAGTATAACCGTTTGCAGAAGCAGTAGGCTCACCCATAACAATAGCTTGATTTCCATCAGCAAATCTTACTATATCGTAAGGATTTAAATAATTTTCTTCAAATTCTACAGAAAATTGAGTTAAACCTGCACCGTTACCAGCATTAACACCAGTACAAGTTGAAGGTCTATTTAATCTTCCTAAGATTGGCCATCTAAATGCATTTTCACCAATCATTTCTTCTTTAGCATATCTTCCAGTTCCATCAACAAAGAAGTTTAAAGAATATTGAGGATATTGTCTGATAATTGTTTTAGCAATTTCAGGGTACTTTAATAGATTTACTACTAAAGAATTTGATTCTACGGTTTCTTTACCGTATGTTCCATTATGATATTTCATGACAAAATATAATTTAAGTTTATAATTTATTTAATTTTTGCCAAGATTTAAATATCTATAAAATTCTTTTATTATGAACCATAAGTAAATTTCTTTGGATCAAATGTGTCAGAACCTTTAGGGTCTTTAAACCTTGTAGTTTCTGAACTGTTTGGATTACCTATATCATTAAGTAAATCCTGTTTGCCTTTGTTGTACCCTTTGTTTGAAAATGCTTGTAATATGGTTTTTTTATTTTTCCACATCCAAGCAGCTTCGGTTAGATTTTGATTGTTTTTTGTTACATCACTAAGAAAATCTCCACTTGTAATGTAATTAATGTGTCCTTCACGAATAGACTTTAGCTTTGCTTCGTCTTTAGCAATAGGGAATCCAAACATTGTTTCAACCCCATTTACGTGCTCCGTCAATGAACGTATAGCTTCTTTTGCCTCTTCCTGTTGCTTTGCATCAGAATTTTTTTGGCTACTTAAAACTAATTCTTTTTCTTTATTAATAGCTTTATCAATATTGTTTCTAATTTTTTTAGCTTCAATTTGTAAAGTACCATTATCAGAATATATATCTATAGCATTATCAATTTCAGTTTCAGTAAAACCCTGGTTTTTTAAATCAAGACGTAATAAATCTTCGTTAGTTTTAGATTTAACATTTTCAAGATTTTTAATCTTTTCATTATTAATTCCACTTAAACTTTGATTTTTTAATTCATCATTCTCTTTTTGAATTTCAACCAATAAGTTTTTAAACTCATCAATATTTGTAGCACTAAGATTTAATTCTTCTGCTACTGCTTTAAATGCATCTTCTTTATTAAAAGAACTTTGACTTTGATTTTCTTCTGTATTAGAAGTATTTTCAATGTCATTTTTTTCTTCATCAGTATTACTCGTTGAGTTATTATCTGAATCAGTATTTTTATTTTTTTCAGTATTTTCAATATTTTCAGCACTATCCTCATCAGTATTTTCATAGTTATCCCAAGAAAATAAATCTTCATTTTCATCATCAAGTACATCTGTCTCTTTACTTTCTGTATTTACATCCTCATTATTTTCAACATTATTTTTTTCTGTCGTTTTGGACTCAACACTCATAAAAGCAGATGGATCAAAATCTTTACTTTCTGAATCATTTTGATTATCAATATTTTGTGCTTCATTAGAATCGTTATTCTCAATGATATTTTTTTCTACATTTTCATTATCATTTTCCATGTCTTTTTCTTTATTTATTTATTATATAATACAAATATAATTTTTTTTATTAAATTATTTATTTGTTTCCATTTCTTCCCTATCATCTTCTGCACTTTGTTGTAATACCATTTTATCTAATTCAGTATTTCTTTGCTCTTGTTGTGAATCTTCTTTATGTGTTAACTCATTACTTTGTTTTTGAGCATCACCCTCTAATTTCATTCTAGTTATTTCTAAATCAGTTTGAGATTTAAGTTTTTGAATCTCCATTGGCATAATCATTTGTTGTTGTGCAATCTCATTTGATTGTTCTTGTGCAGCAACTTTTCTTTCTTCAAGAGCAGCTTGTTGATCTCGTATAGCTTCTAAGCCAGTAGTTAATATGCTTTCTACTTCACTAGAACTTTCTGCATTTACAGCTTTCATAATTGATGCAGGGTCAACAGCACCAGTAGATGAAAATCTTTCCATTAATCCCATCATTTGTTGTTTACGCTGAACTTCTTTACCACTATTTTCAACAAATATTCCGTATTCATCTAAAGCTATTAATTTGTCAATCTTAAAAGTTTGCATACCCATATCTCCAAAGATATTAGCCATACGACCTTCATTACCCCAGGCAAATTTCATTTGCCCAGCCATATTTTGTAAAATATCTCCTACAAGATTATAATGACCATCAAACAAAGGAGCTGTTATTAAAGTAGATTGCATAACATTTCTTTCTGTTACACCTACTAAATCACCAGATTTTTGAACACCACTTCTAGCAGCACTAATACCTGTTAACTTATCAGCAGTTTCTTCAAGCATTAATTTTAAATTTACCATTTGAGAAACTGATTGGCTTAATGTAAAATCTACTTGCTGAAACTGATTAAAAGAATTTGATTGCATACCTTCTGCCTTATTGTTAATTAAAATAAGACCTGTATTTTTAGCATGATAAAATACATCTTCTAAAGGTATATTTTTAGGTTTTTGACTAACATCATATACAATAGCTTTACCACCAGCTCTTGACATAGCTAGTTCTATTTGATACATCGTAATATTATATAGTATCTGTATATTCTTTAAAGTATCAACTACACTTAATGTAGTTCCATTAAAGTTGTTTCTTATAAAGCCAAAATAATCAAAATCTGTATTAGCATAATTTTCTTCATATCTTATTTGATTAGGTTTTTTTCCCCAATCAATTAATATATCATGACCAACTTTAGTAGCTTGTCTAATATCGGTTATTGGTTTTTTGATTATTTTTTCTCCCTTTTTAGGTTTATAATCATCAGCAACTTTTTTTAGAAATGGATTTTCTTGGTCATAAGCATTTTCAGAAACTTTATGATTAATCATTCTAATACTTTTCCATTGAATATGAGCAACACGAACTTTTAAATTAGAACTTTCATCATTTGAATAGTTATCCCATATATCAGTACCATTTTCTAATCCTTGTAAATTGTTAGATTGTAATTCTTCTAATTTATCAATTTGATTACTTGTTAATTTATGTCCATATTGGTCTATAATTTCATTAACAGTGTACCAATTTTCTTTACCTACATATTTAGAATCTTTAATATTTTCTTTATCAATATCTACATCGTATATCATTACTCTAGGGTCAATTCTTTCTACATAAGGATCCCCATTTTTTATATACGTTTGATAAAACTCTTTACCTGAAATTGCTAAATCATAAAAACCTCTTTTAAATGTTTGTTTTAAATCCCACTTTTGAATACAGTAAGTTAGACCTACATGAACCATTTCTTCAATAGCATTTCTAAATTTCTTTTTCTTAAAAGTTTCTATATCTTCTGGCACTTCTTGACCTACATTCTCATCAGGTATAGGCATACCAATAGCTTTTTCAATCTTTCTTCTAATAGGTCTTAATACAACTTCTGCAGCAACGTTAATTTTTTCTTCGTTCTTTTTACGAATAGCATTTCTATTTATAACATTTACAGTAAATTGTAAAGGTTGACTAATTAATTCACCAGCAAGTAAATCAATTTTATTAATTATTATAGGATAATTAACAAATCTTGCAGGAGATGTCATACCATACATATCAGTAACATACTCATATTGCTTATGGTCAAACTCTCCAGCTACAATTAAATAATTTTCATGATCTTTCTTTCGTGAATCAACGAAAGTATTCCAACTCTTGTGATATTTTAAAATAGCATTTATACAATCTAAATGCCATTCTTCATTTTTTTTAGAGTCAGGAATGTTCTGTTTAGGAAAATCCATATATATTAAACTTCATTATCGTCAATATTGTAATCAAAAGTAGGCTTTCTTTTCCTATTGTCAAAATTATTATTTTCACTATAATTACTTGATATTGATATTATACCATTTTTATTTCTAGAAAACTCTGGTAAACCCTGCATTTTTTCTATATTTTGTTCTTGAGATTTATCAAATATTTTTTTTGTTGCATCCATATCATGTATTAACGTCATACCAAAAGCCATTACTCTATCTGTATTTTTTTTACCGTATATAGTAAACTCATTTAATAATTTTAAAAAATATATATCTTCCCAATGTTTTTTTATGTATTCATCTACTAATTCAGTAAGTAATTTCTTTTGAAAACTTTTCATATGTAATCCATATCTATTTGTTACTTGGCTATATGGACTATCAGCAGAACGTGGTCTTTCTTTTAAATACCTAGTCATTTTATTTTTTATAAAATACTTTAAAAAACCATCATCATTATATTCTACTAATATTTGTGAATCATATAAAATAGCTAACTTTAAACAGTTTTCATAAAACAATTCTTTAGAATAAGGTCTGTCTGTATAAAAAGCAACTGGTAATTCACCTATAACATTAGTATTTACAAATCTACGATACACACACATACATCCTTCTGACCTTTCTGATTGGTCTGATGCTTTTTTTTTCATTTCTTCTAAATCATCATCAACATGATAAGGGTCAACAGCAGCTACATCAGTATTTTTTATTTCATCTAAAGGTAACTCAACAATTTCAAATGGATAAGCATCTGCTTCTAAAGACTCTGGAATTATTAAACATCCATTAGCTTTCTCTTCCCATTCATATATAATTTCTGGTTTACTACCAAAAACTTCTTTACCCTCTTTGTTTTTTCCCCACTCTAATCTTGCTCTTTGTACTTTTTGAAACGAAGGATTAACATTTATGTTTCCTATTTGTTTATTTATTTTTTCTAAATCAAAAGGAGTTCCACCAGTACGATAAAAAGCGTGTTCTACTTCTAATGGATTTTCTTGTAAATATGAGTAATAAGATTGTAAATCACCCATATCTTTTCTTCTTTTAGCTTCTGCTAAAACAAATTTTTCAGCTCCTTTAGTATCAGATACTCCAGTACTCATATCAAAAAAACTACCAAATACTTTTGATGCCTTTATAAATACAGGTTTTAAATTATATTGGTCTGCATTATAATACATATTCATAAAATCATCAGATTCATTTTCCATATTATTTGAAGTTCCACCAATAATAGGTGTTCCAAAAAATATATCACCCTCTTTAAAACAATCTTCAGAAGATTCGTATGACCTTTTAAGTTTTAAAAACTCTCCAGCTTCTTCAAATACCATATAGTTTAATGATGTTCCCCTAAAAGCATTAGGTTTTTCCATTACTCTAAAATGTATCATAGACTTAGTTCCTTTCTCTAACCATATACCATCTTCCTTTTCTTTATAGCCTGACATTAATAATTCTTCGTTATTATGCAAAACTTTATTTCTAAGCTCTGGTGGTAACTCGTTATAAGACATTATCAGTTTCTTTCTAAAATCTTGCACATAATCATCACGTTGAGCACCTAATCCATTTTCAGAGTGTGGATAGCAAGTCCATTCGTGAAGTAACACATCTGCATTCATAAAAGAAAAACCTTTACGTCTTGCTTTAACTACTATAATACCATAACCACCTTTATTTTCTTTTCCATCACCATATTTAGCTTGATGTATTTCTAAAAAATATTCGTGATCTTGGTCACGATAACGAGGTGGTATCATAGATTTACGCCTAGCACCATCTGCTAAACCATGTATCTTAGAGAAATTTAAATAAAAATAATAATTAGGTGGAATCCAAGTACCACCA
>WLWG01001048.1_pt1 | contig 26463 bp, 25 predicted proteins | sample 6712871 | NCBI WGS metagenome assembly WLWG01 (sample SAMN12718693, study PRJNA515312) | sponge metagenome | isolation source: marine sponge | host: Mycale hentscheli | place: New Zealand: South Island, Marlborough, Capsize Point | collected 2003-05-01
TGACGGAAGTTTCAGGCTCACAATTCGTGGTAGTCGGTATACATCGGGTGATAGGTCATTTCCTGCAATGGATATTTGGGTTGCATACAAAATTGATGCAGCAGGCAAAAACATTCGCCTTGTTCGAGATGGTGATGTACAGATTTATCCTCCAGGATTTGTTCCTGGTGGTGATAAAAAGCTGAGCGTTTCTGAAACTTCGTTGCGGCGAATTCTTCAAAAACGTTTCGGAAAAGTTTTCAAAGAGGTTGTTGATATTGAGTCACTGGAACTCCCCGATCAACTTGCTGCTGCAGGCCCTTTGCCAATGGAACAACTCGAAGCCCGCAAGGACGGATGGATGGCGATTGGGTGGCGAAAAAAGGATGAAGACGCAACGGGGAGCAAAGATTCAGTGGCAGGACTGGAAGTGCCAAATCAACTCGGGAGTCACCTGTGGATGCACGATTTTCTTCTTGTTGGTCAACAGTAAGGCTGATTACTTATCAGAACGAATCAGTGCTGTAAGTCGGTTGGCTTCGGTAATTGCTTCATCAATTGGAAGCCCCTGAGGAACGCCAGGCCGACTGTGTCCGGCAGCGGAAATATAGGCGTTGCGAAGTATTTCGAGCCTTTGTGCGACAAGCGGCAAGAGCGGTTCAGCCCTTTGAGTGCTCCACGTTCTGGGCACACCCACGTCATCCAGAATGGCTCGGCACATTGCCCAATGCCCTTCATGTCCAGGATGTACTGTGTCTGGAGCAAAAACAAAAGAAGGATTCGAAGCACGATTTAGTTCCAGTGCGTCTTTCATCGGGCCGTGAACATCTATGACCATCCAGCCGTTTTGTCGCTTTGAAAGCAACCATGCAGAGTATTGTTGAAGAACATCTTCATAGTCGGTAGCACCCGCAGGGCCACTCTTGTCTGGGCGTTGATCGTATACAGGTGGGGTGAGATGAATGATCTTGGCCCCGATCTCCCCTACTTTTTCATGAAGGCGAATACTGCCTTCTCGAAACTTGGTAAATCGTTCAGTATCAAAAGGCTGGTAAATGCCGCAGTTCATGCCGTAACAGGCTAGCACGACGTCAGGCCGACTGATTCGTAGTACCCTGTCCAGACGTTCATGTAAATCAGGCCGTGGGAATTTTCTACCGGCATGCCCGTTTTCAGAGAGACCGGAAACGGTTTCACTTGGGAGTGCCATATTGATCACTCTGGCAGAAGTGCCTGCTGTTTCCATCCAGCATGTGAGATACGAAACCCAGCGACCACTGAATGTGATAGAGTCTCCAAGGACAACAACTCGATCGGACTCGATAAGCAGTTGGCGTAGAGTCGACTCAGTTTTGTCAGGGCTGGCAGCACTTAGGCCATTCAGAGCAATTACAACAAGCCATCCATAAGCGAACACGCTCAATACAACTGGCCATAAACTTCTTTTCATCTCCACGTATGACTCCGCCTCAGTCAGTTACTTTCTGTACAGGCGTAGCACCTTCTTTGATAGCGAAAAGATGGCTGCGGTTTGCGATATAGAGCGTCCCATTCGCTATGATTGGCGTCGTATACACGCTGTTGCCCATGTTAATTTCTGCAACAAGGTCCATTTCCTTAGCCAGTTTAAAGATGCAAACGTCTCCGTCTTCATCACCAATGTAGACTTTGCCATCAACGATGAGAGGAGATCCCCAGCTCGCTGCCAGCATGTCGTATGTCCAATAAGGTTTTCCTGTTGAGACATCAAGGCAATGAAAAAGCCCGCTAAAGTCTGCAATGAAAAGTAGGCCGTCTTTGATTGCAACGGTTCCACAGGTCCTGTGCATTGTTTCTTCAAAACTAAGCTTGCCATTTCCATCAGCATCAAATCCCGGGTAATGCCAGACGGCTGCTGAGTTCGAGTTGGGGCGTGCAACTTCCCCATTTTCCTTGTTGATTGCCTGCAAGCGACGATGGGGTAGCGGAGTGTCTGGGTCCTCAAGGCTGATTGCAATTTCAGGGCTTGTGTCACCTCGTTTCGTTGGGTCGATACACCAAAGATGACCAACGCCTTCACCATGTTCAGGGTCTTCACCAACCGCTATGTAAACAAGGCCCTTGTGAAATACAGGTGTACCGATGATATGGTTTCGGTCTGCACGTCCACCAAGTGAATATTTGGACTCCTTTGGGTTGCAATCAAACTGCCATAGGAGTTTTGGACCACCTTTTCCGTCTCCACGTGCATCAAAGCTATAGACCCAACCATCACCGCCACCAAAAAAGACTTGTGGAATGCCATCAACTTCAGCATATCCAGGGCTCGACCATTGCCCATGAAGGACATTTGGGCCCGGTGAGGCGTCTGTCCATAAAACTTTTCCATCTCTTTTATCAACACAGATAAAGCTTGGCGCGTTTGGATTCGGTAAATTTATATGGCCCTCATCGACCCCATTGCTGGTGTTTACAAAAAGAAGGTTACCTGCTGCTGTGACACTGCAAGAACACATATTGTGTTGCGACACACCTAGGGCGGTCATCATGTTCAATACCCACACGACATCCGCTTCAGTTTCAGCTTCTGTAGTTTCTTCAGTGAAAGGACCATCGTTTTCTCCGTCTCGGAAGCCCTCGGTGTCTAGGCATTTGACCTCGCCACGACTGCTCACATACCAGAGTCGGTCACCTTCAACCAGAGGCGCGCAACATATTCCTTGGAGCGGCCAGTCATGTACTCGGCCTGTTGGAAGCTTTTCACTTGAATCCTGCCAGAGGAACGTCCCGTCAGTAACATCGAAAGCAATGAGGCAACCAAGGTCTACTTTTGCTGGATATCGTTCTATCCATCCATTGCCATTATTGGTGCCCACAAAAACTTTTCCGTCCGAGATAACTGGATTGCCATAACTCTGGCTCCCAAGCGCGGCTACCCATGCAATGTTTTTACTCGTATCTGCTTTCCACGTTCCTGTTTCATAATCAAACTCACCAGGCTCCCATTCGGTCGGTATTCCGGTAGCATCGGATACATTATTCCGATGAGGTGAGCCGCCCCATTGGTTCCAATCATTGGCCGAAGCCAGATTGGCTAAAGAACTTACAACTATCGCTACTACGAAAACGGTGATATTCAAATATCTCACTGAGCGGCCTCCACCATGACGTTGTCAACATAAATCTCGGACATTTTTGAGTTTCCAAAGAAACCGGGACTGCCACGCAGGTTACCATCTTTGTGAACTGCCTGAACGGTCCAGGCGTCAGGTTCTGGCATGCCTCGCGGCCACACCTTGCCTCGCAGAACGGCATCATTCTCTTGTGTTGTGGCCTCGAAAACTACCCGGTACCAGGTCCCAGCCTTCCACTGAAAAGGGACCGTCTTTGAAAAGTGTGTGGCAACCTGTGGAGGCCAACTGCGGATCTGAAGTTGCTGGCTCGCCCCCATCAGGTCAAGCGTATAACGTTGAGCAATTAGCCCCATGTCGGGTAAACGAGATGTTTGAAGATCAGTGCTACCAGTCGGTTGCGTCAATCCTTGAGGCTGATTTGTGCCGTTACTATCCAGAGGAGCATTCGGTGTTCCAGTTTCCTCTGCACGAAGGTCGGCCGCGATAGAATAATTGTTGAGATTGGTCGGCCCAATCCATCCTTGGCTTCGAGTTCCCTTTGGGATGGTTGTAATCTTTACCATCGATTTTGAGCCATCGATCTCTCGCACAACATTTCGATATCGCATGCCAACCCACGGAAGTGGAGGCGCACCTTTTGGGAACCCACCTTTTGGGTCTGGCTCTAGATCAATGTCATCAAAAGTGAACTTCCATGGTAGAGTTGGCATTGAACGAACGCGTGCTGTTCCAGACAGTTCACCAATGCTGGCTGTGATAGTCGCACCTGTATGTGCATTTTCCGGAGCCGTATACCGTCCTGTTTTAGTGATGGTTCCTGAATCAGAAGTGAAAGTTGCTGGTGTCTCTCTAATAAAACGACCCTTTGCATCGAATAAATTAACTCTAAGGTCAACTGACTCTCCTGCACCAATCAATGACTCAGCTGGCACAATTTGAACCCATGCTGGTTGACCGGCTGGCGTCTTAGTGATGTTTGATATGCGTTCTGCCCGAGAGCCACCAAGCGAATCAACACCAGCTTCAGATGAAGCAGTGAGAGTTTCTGCATTACCTAAGCAATACAGCCGTTCACCCGTTGTCAGATAAAGCCTGCCGTTCCAAGCAATTGGTGAAGCAGTTACTTCATCTTCTTCTGCAAGTCGCATCCGATGAACAAATGAGAGCCCGCTGTCTGTCGGTTTCAAGACATGCCATCCACTTGTGGAACACACATAGAGGAGTCCGTTTGAAATAAGCGGACTAGCCCGAACAATCGTGCCTAAAAGTCGCGTAGGCCGTCCGATTGGTTTGCCCGTGGTTCGATCAAAAGCATGGACTTTAGCACCATCTTCGACGAAGTAGACCCTATCTTCGATAACGACCGGCATAGATTTTCCGGCTGTCACGGCTTTATGTTGCCAAAGAAGATTTGTTTCGGTTACGTCTCCATCACCGGTAAGTTTGAGTTTCGCAACTGCACCCATGGATGTGCTATCGAGATTTTCTTCAGCCTGCGAGATATAAACACCTTCTTTTGTAACAAGTGGTGCCACGTTCAGGCCACGACGAGAAAAGCGGAAGTTCCAGATTGGCCGTCCAGTTCTTGGCTGGAGATTCCAGATGCTTCCATCACTTGAGCCAAAGACCATTGCTGCGGCACCATCAATCGCAGCAAACATAGGAGTTGAATAGGTCGTGTCTGCCGGAAGTTCTCGGGTTCCATTCATCCATTGAACCTCTCCCGTGTTGACATCCATACCTAAGAAACGATGCGCGGGTTTTGCTGTCCTTCCCCATCCAGTGACAACGGCGCTGGCTATTACGAGATCCTCAAAAACAAGTGGCCTGTTTGTTCGGCCACCGTAGGTCGATAGAAAGCCAAATTCTTCATGCAAGGATCGCTGCCAGTTGGTCTTCCCCGAAACCGCATCCATAGCGGTGAATACACCACATACTCCATGAGCAAAGACTTGATTCGTGTGTGGGTCAGCGATTACACATGACCACCCAACTCGTTCTGCTGGTACATCAGAAAGATACACATTGAAAATGTTCTCCCAGAGTGTTTCTCCTGTCTTTGCATCAATGCAAATGACTTTTTCAGCCTCCTCTGAAGTGCCGGGTTCATGACGTACGAGCGTGTAAAGACGCCCATTCATGATGACAGGTGTTGAAATTCCACCAGCTCCGTCATGACTCCAAAGAATGTTTTCACCTGAATCAGGATCGAATGATGTGACGAGTTGTTTTTCAGTTGTGTGACGGTTCTGCTGAGGGCCTCGCCAGTCAGTCCAATCTGCAGCAAAGATGCCATTTAGAGAGGCTATTGAAATGAGACTGGCAGCAAAAAGTCTGAAGGCTTGATATGCCGAGGCTCTACTTGAAAAAAAAGAATGAGTCATGTCGTATCCTGTTTTGCTCAAATGATGACAAAATAAGGTAATACTGCCTGATGAACCGATTAGTAGTGTACCTTCATAGAAGAAAGATCGCATGAACGAGGGTTGTCTTACATCAACTCAATTTTTCTCGGACAAACCAGATGGTGACACCAAAACCGACAAATAGCGGAAAACCGAGGAAAGGTGCATCTGCGAAGGACAATCCTGCTGAACGTGTTGTCGCAGAAAATAGGAAAGCCAGGCATCACTACGAAATTCTTGACACCCTCGAATGTGGCATTGCCCTTGTTGGAAGCGAAGTGAAAAGTCTTCGATCTGGAAAAATGTCACTAGACGAGGCATATGGCCGAGTCAAAGAGAACGAAGTCTGGCTTATTGGATGCGATATTCCGGAGTACGTGAAGGCAAACCAACTGAATCATCAGCCCAAACGACCTCGTAAACTCTTGCTCCATCGCCGAGAGATTGTCCGATTTGCAAGTCTCGCCTACGAGAAAAGCTTGACACTAGTTCCTTTGAAGGCGTACTTCAAAGAAGGGAGGGTGAAAGTTCTTCTTGGAATTGGTCGAGGTCGGAAGGTTCACGACAAGCGACAGAAACTTAAGGAACAGACAGCGAAACGAGATATTGCAGTTGCTCTCCGAGGTCGTGGAAGTCATTGATCGCCTTGACGTATGCGTTCGGTAACAAAAATAAGCCAGTTCTTCCATTTGAAGAGACTGACTTACTTTTTACCGTTAAATAATTTTTTGATTCAAACTCAGGCAGTATTACCAGCCGTGACAAGATCAGTTGAGTCTGTTGAATCTTCGGGGTGCCAAAGGGGCATGCCACGCTGAATTCTTTCAGCAAGAACATCTATTTTCTGACGAGAACCGGCAGGTGCCGTCGTTGGTGTAAATTCTTCACTTACATGAGGAACAAAGTTTTCATCGTGCCCGTACAGCTCGATAATCTCGAATACATTTCGAATTCTGGCCATGGAAACCAACCACTCCTTACAGATAAAACCATCGTGATCAGACTACAGAGAAACGGGCAAACCCGAACCTCAAACTTTTGTGCTCAAACGGTTGTTTACGCGACAGCCTGAAGGCTACCGAACGCTGCGGGGGGGACGGCATGAATGCCGTGGCAGGTTGCAATTACCGAGGTGAACCTCTGCATTATGTACGTCTTGCAGCCAGAGTCAAACATTTGGGAAAAGGTTTTGATTTTTTCGTTCGTGCGGGGCTCTCGGCATGAAGGTTTGCCTGACTCGAGGTCTGGAAAGTATCATGTGTGTTCGGGTTCCGAGGTCAGTGCGCGACCGTCGCCGTACGCTTTGGGACGAGTTTTGGGTGGTGGACCAGGGTTTACAACCCCAAGTCGCCGCATCAGATGGCTGAATTTACAGGATCTCTCGCCAGTTATTCCGCTCGCTGGTCGTTTTTTACGTACCTCGGAGCAATTGCAATTGGGACCGGCTTGCTGGCTCTTCCGGCAGCACGTGCGCCAGCACAACCACCATTAACCCTTGTCGATGCTGCATTCACTGCAACCAGTGCCTGCTGCGTAACAGGCCTGACAGTGCGATCCACCGTCGAAGACTTTTCACCCTTCGGACAGGGGGTCATTCTGGTTCTCATTCAGCTTGGCGGTCTCGGAATTATGACGATCACAACCCTGCTTATCTTCCAGATTGGTGGAGAAGCAACTGTTAGGCAGCGGGCGGTGATTGCCGAAACCTTAGGAATTAAATCCGCACGAGGTCTTCGTCAGTTGGCTTTAATGGTTTTCGTAGTTGTTCTGTCAGCAGAACTGATTGGCTTTCTGTTGCTGACCGCTGCAACGTGGGGCAGTCGTGAGCCTCTCGAAGTCGTTTGGCGAGCGGCTTTTCACTCTGTATCTGCGTTTTGCAATGCGGGGTTTTCTCTGGGAGACGATAGTCTTGTGGCCTACAGCGCCAATATTCCCGTGAACCTGATTATTTGCGGTCTTGTTATCGTCGGTGGACTCGGTTTTCCCGTGCTTTTTGATATCACGTCACGTCTTTGGAATCGTGAATCCCTCTGGGATAGACTGCATATGCATTCGAAGTTGATGTTATTAGGAACAGCTGTTCTGCTCACTTTCGGCGCTGTAAGTTTTTGGGTGTTCGAGTCAGATGGTGTTTTGGCAGGCCAGCCGTTGTCAAACCGTATTTTGTTAGGACTATTTCATACGACGACATGCCGTACTGCAGGTTTTCATACAGTCGAGTATGGAAGTCTGGCGAGTGCGACACTCTTCCTTACGATACTTCTCATGGCGATAGGCGCAGGCCCTGGTTCTACAGGCGGGGGATTTAAAGTCAGTACTTTCATGACACTACTTACCCGAGCTGGAGCGAGCTTTCGTGGACAGGAACGAGCTAATTTTGCAAAGCGAACTATTCCAGAGCGGGCAGTGGAACGAGCAACCGCTACAGCACTAGTTTTCGTGGCAATTGCATTTGTTGCACTCGTAGCGCTCCTGGGTGTCGAAAGTGGAGGAAAGGCGGCTGAGCGACCACGCTGGTTTCTCGATGCTTCTTTTGAATGTATTTCAGCACTCGGAACAGTCGGGCTGTCGACTGGTATTACTGCATCGCTCACAATTCCTGGAAAGTTTATTTTGGCTGTCTTGATGCTTCTGGGCCGTCTTGGTCCCATTACCGTTGCAGTAGCGCTGTCTCGGCAGCGGCCTGCGTATCAGCCCAACTACCCTGAGGAGGAGCCGCTTGTCGGCTAATGTGCGATGCCTTCAACCAGTAGCAAACGTTTTATCATGCTTGGAATGGGTTCTTTCGGCTCTGCGCTCGCGACTCAACTCGCAGCAAACGGCTGTCGGGTGACCGGCGTGGATCAGCGGCGTGACCGATTGGATGCTGTCAAGAATGTGATTCAGGAGGCAATTATTGGTGATGCAACTGATCGAGAGTTACTCGAAAATTTACCTATTAAAGACTCGACGTCAGTTTTTATATCGCTTGGGGAAACAATCTCTCGATCACTTCTGGCTACGTTGCATGTGAAAGAACTTGGTGCTCGAGATGTAGTTGTGAAGGGTGTGACAAAAGAACACGGAAAGATTTTGTCACACCTTGGTGCCAATCGAGTGGTGTTTCCAGAAGAGGAGGTTGCGAAAGAACTCGCTGACAAGTCAAGTTGGCCAAACGTCCTTGATTTTTTACCAATTGATCCTGAGTACAGTGTGGTCGAAATAACGGTGCCAGAATCACTTGAAGGGAAGACACTTGCTGAGGCAGACCTTCGTAATTCAGTCGGCGTCTTCGTGTTGGGTTTACGAGATGTAATGCAAGGACGCTTTCAGATGTTTCCTGAAGGGCGGACAAAACTCATTCAGGATCAGATTTTACTTGTCATTGGCCGCGAAGAAGAGCTTGCCCGCCTTCGTGAGATGACTTGAAAAAGCACTTATTCCTGTCCGGGTAGTCCGGGTGGCAGTTCAATCGTTATTTCGGCTGGAGGTGGAGCAGTTTTAGGAGAAGTTGGCTGGGTCGCATTCGGATCAAATTTCGGTGTCTCAACTCCGCTTCGTGCAGCAAGATCGGCGGTCAGTGAGAGTTTCTCGTCCCCATTCTTCGGGCGAATTTCCAGAAGCGTCACGCCCCACTCATCACCAAACTTCTTTCCTTCAACGATAACGGTTGCTGCTGCTTTTGGGCCAACAACGGGGATTTGCATGGCAGCAATTCCATCGACTTCATTGGCTCGGCCAGTAACCGTTCCTTTCCACGTGATTGGTTCACCAAGGAATGTCTGAGATCGATTATTTATGGCAACTTCTTCTTTTGCCATATTCACCAGCGGATGATTTGCGATACGTCCGCAGCCGGAAAGAACAAAAGGTATGCAAAGAAAAAGAACTGGAGCAAATAGTTTTCTATATACCTGACGTGGAAGCATGTCTGTTCCTCCTTGAACGGTTTTTATTGCCAGACGGTTGCTGTTGTAATTGAATTACTGTGCATCGTGTTGCCTGCACCAGGCAATTTTTTCAGCCGTTGTCGTTGGTAGTTCACTCACTGGAGACTCTTTGGCTTGAGGCGATTCATCCTGCTCAGGGGTTTCGTCCGAGGCTATCGTTTCTTCTAATGCCGATTCATCGGGAGTTGGATCGGCAACCGCTGGAGGTGGGGGCGTTTTAGCCCCTCGAGCCTTTGCTAAAATATCAGCAGTAGAGAGTTTTCCAGACGGCTTTGCGGCCGACTTTAAACCACCGCCGCGGGCTGCAGCAAGAATGTCAGCAGTTGATTTTTTCTGTGGCGAAGATGCTTTTGAAGATGAAGTTTTGGCCGCAGGGGCTGCTTTGGCCTTTGCCTGTTTTTCTGGTTTTGGAAGTGGTTCCGTCACGACCCTTAGATGTGAAGGGTCAATATCGTACCAGGCAATGTTGTTGAACTGATCAAACTCTACGAGGCATCGACCATTCATATTGACAGCCCGCACGGTGCCGGTGGTTTTTGCAAACCGACTGAGTTCTGGTGCAGGCGAGTCGATCACCACATATTTGTCGGTCCATTCGGCTTTGAGCCGCTCGATAACATCAAACATCAGAACCTTCCATCAACTCTCGACGTTGCTACGGGGCGATCGCCAGATGACCGCTTTCCCCTCAACAATTTGACCGAAAGAGCAGTCTGCCGCAAGATGCAGGGTGAACTGCCTCGATACCGCCCACTGAAACACAATACGACCAAAGAACGGTCGAAGGCCGGTCAAATGCTTCAAGTGGCCCTGGCTTGATTGTAATGAGATCATCTGGAGGTTCTTTTCCATCGTATGAATAGGTAGAACCGAGCCAACCTGGTGCCTCGAAGACCCTGCAGGCCACCTCGACAAGAATGGAGTCTTTTTTTGCTTGAGAGGCTGTCAAACTGGCTGAAAAATGTGAGCGTCCAGCCAGCCCGACTGCGACAAGGGCACGATGCCCCATTGCTTCGGTTGGCGTTACTTCTGTGATAACGGGTGATGCTGGCCACCTCTCAGAGATTCCCGTAGGGATGGGTAGTCTGTCATTGCCCGCTTGGATACGGTCTCCTTCAACCGATTGCAGGCAGTCCTTGTGATCTATGTGAAACAGATGGCGCCACCGATCGTTATTCCATAAGAATTCAACGCGTATTCGACCAACTTCCAAATGAATTGGGGCCCGTAATTTACTTTGTCTGTGTGGTAGATAAGCCATATTTGTACGAACTGGACGGGGTTCATGAAGGCAGATTTCACAACGCGTGCGTAGCACGGTAGGTTGAGATTACCCGAAACGAGGAGAATTTGTGGAACCGCGGCGCTCACTTGGTTGGCCAATTACGCTTGGTGTGGTTTTAATTAGTTCCATTATCACGCTTGGCGTTGGATGGGTTCTTGTCAGTATCTCTGCTGCACTGGGCTCTCAAAACGCTGCGTTCTATTGGGCGTTACTCGCTGTTGGCGTGTCGCTTCTTATTCTTGTGCTGGTTGGCGTCATCATCTACTTTGCTTTGGCAGTCAAAGCAATTGCTCTCTCACAGCGGCAAAGTAACTTTATTGATAGCGTGACTCACGAGCTCAAAAGTCCGCTTGCGTCGCTGAAACTCTATCTGCAAACCCTGATCCGTCGACCAGTACCACCCGCGGAACAATCAGATTTCCACCGATTCATGTTGCAGGATGTCGAGCGGCTCGACACTCTGATTGACCATCTTCTTGATGCGGCAAAAACGATACATCGCCCAGCATTATCAATTGCTGAAGCGACCAGAATTGTCCCAGTCCTCAAGGAGGCAGCCGTAAGGGTTGCTGATCGTCATGAGGTTCAGCATGACTGTATTGTGATCAATGTAGAGAAAGAACTTGAGGATGTTTTTGTACAGGGTAGGGAAGCGGACATTGAAATAGTTTTTCGAAACCTTATTGATAATGCAGTGAAGTACTCGCTTCCTGAACCACATGTCGATGTGACAGTTGAAGTCACGAAGAAAAGTCGCGTGCTGGTTCGGGTGGCAGATAATGGCCCCGGGATTCCGATAGCAGATCGTGGGCTGGTGTTTCGACGTTTTGTTCGATTAGGAAGCGAACTGGAGCGGGCTACGCCAGGAACTGGGCTGGGGCTGTATCTTGTTAAGTCGATTGTCAAGCAGTTAAGGGGTCGTGTTTTTGTGAAAGGTCGCTTGACCAAACGAGGCACCATCATTGAAGTCGATCTCCAGAAGGGAAACTCTTCCGAAGACATGCCTCGTTGACCGGAGCTACGCAGAACCCTTTGAGTAAACCGTGTTGCCGGTTCTAATCATGAATTCAGTCAATCATGATGTCCTTCTCCCTACTCCGATTTGAATTACCATGCCCCAATCGCCCTCAAATTCTTTGAAATCACATGCCGATCCTGGTCAGAGCAAAAAGCACGATGGTGACACTGATGTGCTGCCAATTCGTCGTGCGTTGGTAAGTGTCTACGATAAAACCGGTTTGGATCGGCTTGCTGATGCATTGAAGGCCGCTGGAATAGTAGCTGTCAGTACGGGTGGAACGGCACGGGCTCTTAAGGACTACGGTGTCTCTGTCGAGGATGTGTCCTCAGTAACAGGTTTTCCTGAAGTACTCGATGGACGAGTGAAGACTCTTCATCCAAATATTTTTGCTGGCATCTTGGCTCGCGGCGATAGAGAAGATGATCTTGAAGTTTTGGCTGAACATGGAATTGATCGGTTCGAACTTATCGTTGTCAATCTTTATCCCTTCGCAAGCGTCATAAGCCGCGATAGCTGTACGGCAGACGATGCAATCGAATTGATTGATATCGGTGGACCAAGCCTGGTTCGTGCGGCTGCCAAGAATCATGCCTTTAGTGCAGTCATCACAGATCCTGGTCAATACGACGCGGCGGCAGCCGCAATCAGCCGTGGAGGAACGACGCTGGTAGAACGAAGGTTGTTTGCCGCCCAAGCTTTTGAACGTACTGCCGAATACGATGCCGTCATTGCTTCCTGGATGGCAGGTCATGCGGGGTTAATTGCGGGAGATGCAAAGCCGATTTCGAGTGAACATCATCACGACGCCCCGCCATTACCAACTCAGCTTACGCTTAGCCTTGAGCGAAGACTGCCTTTGCGGTACGGAGAAAATCCGCACCAGTCGGCTGCAATGTATGCACCAGCAGATACCCATTTCGGTCTTGCTGGTTTGAAGCAGCTCTCTGGTAAGGAGCTCTCGTATAACAATCTACTGGACCTTGATGCCGCAGTCCGTATTGCTGGATTGATTCAGAATTCTGGAGCGGCAGTTATCAAACACACGAATCCCTGTGGTGCAGCCAGCGCAGCAACTGTTGATGAAGCGCTCGAAGCAGCTATGTCAGCAGATCCAACAAGTGCGTTTGGTTCAATAGTTGCGGTGAATCGTGTTTTCAATGCAACTGCAGCGGAGTGTCTGCTCAAGCCGGGAATGTTTGTTGAGGTGATCGCCGCTCCGGCTTTCACTGCAGAGGCAGTCGAGGCTCTTAAAACACGGCCGGCATGGAAAGCAAGTGTGCGGTTGGTTGAGGTGCCACCGGGTGATCCATGGGGCCCTACGGCTGGCCTTGAGCTTCGAAGTGTGGCGGGTGCAATGTTGGCACAGCGACCGGATGAGGCACCAGATGATCCGGCTGCGTGGCGGGTTGTAACCGAGGAGGCACCTGCGGAAGATTTGACGCAGCCGCTGGACTTTGCCTTCACCATGGTAAGACGACTCACAAGTAATGCCATTGCGGTTTGTCAGGGGACAAGTCTTGTGGGAGCAGGTGTGGGTCAAACGAGCAGAGTTGACGCAGTGCGTATAGCATTAGAAAAGGCAGGAGATCGGGCGAGAGGAAGTGTACTCGCATCAGATGCTTTCTTCCCTTTTCCAGATTCCATTGATTTCATTCGACAGGCAGGTGTTGCGGCGATCATCCAGCCCGGGGGTTCAAAGCGAGATCCAGAGGTAATTGCGGCCGCAAACGCTGCAAAGCTACCGATGGTCTTCACATCGAGGCGTCACTTTAGACACTAGTAGAAACAAAGTCTGTAAAAATCAGAATTTTTTTGATCCGTTACCGTTGATGTTGTCTGGGGTGGTAGTGAATTTCAATGTCTGGTTGTGACGAAACAGAACGTGCCAAAATCAATCCGTTTTCATTTTCCTAATAATACGAGTGAGCGATGTCGTCAGTACTCGACAAAATCATCAGTCGAAAACAAAAAGAAGTCGCTAAGTCGAAGGCAATACGTCCACTTTTCAGCATCAAGGAAAATCTTGAGGATTCTGATCAGCCACGTGATTTCTTTGCGGCTGTTTCCGAATCTGGTGCAATGCGGTTAATTGCCGAATTTAAGCGACGTAGTCCTTCAGCAGGTGAAATTCGTCCCGGTGCTGAACCTGCAGAGATAGTTCGTGGGTATGAAAAATCTGGAGCCGCTGCACTTTCTATTTTAACCGACGGCGAAGACTTTGGTGGTTCTCTGGATGACCTCAGGGCTGCGAGGAAAGCATCCTCACTGCCGACCCTGAGGAAAGAATTCATTATTGATTCCTACCAGGTGAATGAGGCACGTCTCTATGGAGCCGATGCCGTTCTTCTCATTGCTGAGTGTTTGAATGACTGTCTTTTAAGAAGCTTGTACCGAGAAGTAATCGATCTCGGAATGACACCACTGGTCGAATTGCATAGTGAAGAAAACCTTTCCCGAGTTCTTGATCTAGGTGCAACACTTATAGGAATTAATAATCGGGACCTTATTACAATGAAGACTGACATAAATCATGTCCTGAGACTCAAAGAAAAAGTCCCGTCGGAATGTGTGCTCGTGGCTGAAAGTGGAATTCGTACACGGTCAGATGTTGAGCAACTCGAGGCTGCTGGAGTCAGGGCGATTCTCGTTGGTGAATCTCTTTTGAGTAGCCCAGATCCATCAGGCGCTGCTGCTGCACTTCTCGGTAATAACTAGCCGAAATCGTTTAGTTCTCCAGATTTTCGTTCGAGTCGCTGATAAATCGATAGCCGGCACCGCGTACAGAGAGGAAGTGACGGGGCTGGGAGGGATTTTCTTCAAATAATTTTCGCAAGTTCAGCATGAATGTGTCGACAGTTCGTGTTGCAGGCGCGCGATCCATGCCCCAGACATTCTTAAGCAACTCAGTTCTCGATAATACAAGTCCCTCATGTTCGATGAGATACCTAAGAAGCTTCATTTCAAGCGCTGTGAGCCGGATCTGGCGACTGTTGCAATAGGCTTCCCAGGTGTCGAAATTGATATGAGCCTTTCCGAATGAAAAGCTGTTCTCAAAGCGACTTGTCGCAGGTTCGTCTTTGGGAGATGCTGAGCCGTTCTTACGTCGACTGAGGAGACTTCTGATGACTGAGAGAAGTTCATCAAGATCAAAGGGCTTTTGCAGGTAAACGTCTGCTCCAGCATTAAACCCTCGAATACGGTCTTCTACTAACGTTCGAGCGGTAAGCATGACAACTGGAATAAGGCTGCCTCGAGAGCGGAGCTCTTCACACACTGCATATCCACTCATACCAGGTAACATGACGTCGAGTACAACAAGATCAATATCAGCATTTGGCTCATTAAGAATAGCCAAAGCTTCGTGTCCATCAGCAGCGGTCGTTACCGTCAGGCCTTCGGATGTCAGGTTGTACCGGATGCCGATGGCGAGATGTTCCTCGTCTTCGACGAGTAAGATGTTTGGCATGATGCTGATTGAGTGTAACGCTCTCCAAGATTTTTGGCGTAGCCATTTTCACAAAACCATGCCCAAGCATCAGTAGCAGCAACTTCTAATGGCCGTATTTTGTATCCTAGCTCATCAAATGCTCGCTGGCATGAGAAGTTGTGCCTCAGCATCGACATGCTTGCTGATGCTGAATTGACAGGGGGTTCTCGACGGAACAATATGCCAGCTAAGTCTCCGATCCGTCCAGCAGTACGTACTGCAAGCGGTGGGGCATTCCCAATCGGAGGACGACGATTGGTTACCTTGGCAAAAACCTTCCACGCATCAAGATACGTGAGTGCATGGCCCCCCAGGATATAGCGACGACCCGTTTGACCTCGTTCGTTCGCAGCTTCAATGCCACTAACAACATCACGGACATCAACAAAATCGTTAGCACCCGGTGGGGCTAGCAGCCCCTTTCCACTGCCAACCTCAAGAAGCATCCGACCACTAGATGGCTTCCAGTCCCATGGTCCAATCATGTAAACAGGGTTCACAATAACAGCATCCAGACCGCGTTCAACTTGATCTAAGACAGCAGACTCGGCCATTCTCTTTGTTAATACGTAGGGACACTCAATCATACCTCCAGGAGGAGTTTCTTCATTCGCGGGGGTACCATCTGACCGCAAGCCGAGGGCATCAACACTCGAGACATGAATGAATCGAGCTCCGGCAATGCGTGCAATCTTGGAAAGATGAGTCGTCCCCTCTACATTGACCCGATACATCTCATCGTAGTAACGCCAGCCACAGTGAACCATTGCAGCTGAGTGAATGACAAGATCGATTCCATCAACAGCCCTTTGGAGACTACTTGTATCCTCGAGTTGACCAATGATCTTTTGGACCGGAAGTCCTTCTAAGGCTGCAGTAGTCTCACTGTGGCGGGGGCGAACCAACACTTTGACATTCCAGCCAGTATCCAGAAACCTTCTGACAACATTATTGCCAACCAAACCTGTAGCACCAGTAACAAGGCAGGACCGTTTGCTGCCGTCGCGGTATGAGTTGAGGGCATCTGCCATGGTTATCAAGATCAAGTGTTCACTGCGTCGATATTCGACGTATGCGGCTTGAAGGGTTTGCAGTAAATAAATTCGGTGTATTTGTGAAGATTCTGTAATTTTGAGTTAAATCGGAAAAAATTCTGAGGCAACTTATACAAAATTTGATTCATTCTGGTTGAAGCTGACATTGACGTTTTCCTCGGGCTTAGCAGAGAATTTGAAGGTAGTAAGAACATGTTTTGGGCAATCCCCAAAAGCAGATAAAGCCACTATTAAGAGGGGGTTTGTGTGTCGGCCATTAGCATCGAGACGGTTGTTCATCGTCGTCAGCAGCGCAGGTTTATAGACCTGCCTTGGCAGATATATGCCAGTGATCCTTGCTGGATTCCTCCGCTACGGCGTGCTCAGGAAGAGTTACTAGGGTTTCATCCACATCCGTTCTACGAACGCAATAAGACGCAGTCTTTTTTAGCAACACGTGGTGGTAGGGACGTTGGCCGTATTACAGCCATTGTTAATGTTGGTCATATAGAGCGTTACAAAGAAAACCGCGGTTTCTTTGGCTTCTTTGAATGTACGGATGATTTAGAGGCGACTACCCAATTATTTGATGCCGCCAAGAAGTGGTTATCGGATCAGGGTATGACTTCCATACGTGGCCCTGTCAATCCATCTCTGAATTATGAGTGCGGTTTATTAATTGAGGGATTTGCAACTCCACCATTTTTTATGATGACACATAATCGTCCCTATTACGCAGATCTTATTGAAGCGAATGGTTTCAAAAAGATTGAAGACCTCTACGCTTTTTGGGGTGAGATGTCGATGCTCGAGGGTATTGATTCGAAACTTGGCGTAATGGTCGAAGGTGTTAAGGAGCGTTTTGGAGTTTCAGTTCGATCTCTTGATCGAGCCAGGTTTACCGATGAAGTTCGTATGTTTCTTGATATTTATAATACGAGTCTTGCAGGAACATGGGGGTTTGTTCCTCTTTCTCAGGGGGAAGTGAATCACATGGCTGCTCATTTGAAGCACCTGATCGTCCCAGAACTTTCCCTAGTAGCTGAAGTTGATGGCAAGCCTATCGGTACTGTTTTCTGCTTGCTCGATTACAACCCGCGTATCAAAGCCATGAATGGGCGACTTTTTCCTTTTGGCTTTTTAAAATTACTATGGAACAAGTCGGCTATTAAAAGAATGAGAGCAATCAGCACGAATGTCGTTCCGGAGTATCAAGCTTGGGGAGTCGGTCTGGTTCTGCACGCCGCCCTTGTGCCGCGACTCTACAATTGGGGCATGAAGGAGGTGGAGTTTTCTTGGGTTCTAGAAAGTAATCATCTTTCGAAGCGAACTCTTGAACGAGGAGGTGCACTCGTAACAAAGAAGTATCGGATTTATCAAGATGATTCGCCAAGTGACGCAAGCGAGAAAAAATCAGCGAGATGACTTTATTGGTGTATCGTTCTGACTGACTCGATTGCTGGATTGACTGCGCTGTAAGAAGACACCGCTGGAAATGGCCATAGTCCTGTTTCCACGTGACTGAGGTCGTCGAGCAGACTTGTTCTTCGGCCAGCTACTTCGTCCTTGGCGATGCGTACGTTCCCAACGCATTGAACCATAGTTCACACCACCCAGATTAAAGGATCGGTATGGATTTCTGGGGCTGATCGCGTCTGCAGAACGAGAGAACGCCGACGTGCTAAGAATCATTACTGTTGTAAGAGTAAGAAATATGAGTCGTATCACTTGATCTTCCTCATTTTATTTGTCCTGACATTCGGATTACACGTAGTGAATGGTTGCAGATGATATGTGGAGATCAAGCTATTTTGTTGGACAGGGTAGAAATTTGAGGCAGTTATCCATTTCCTGACCGGTTAGGCCTGTATCCAACAGTTTTGTGTGACCGAGACACTCTGGTACGTTGTTTTTTCTTTGTTTTTCTTAGTCCGCGAATGTGATCCCCAGACTTTTGTTCTGAAAATGATTGGTTGGCCTCTCGCCTTTTTTTGTTGAGTGCCTCTTGTGGTGGTCGATCTGGGATCAAACTGTCGCAGCCAGAACCAATCAGATCTTGTCTCCCAACGTGTTCAAGTGCTTTTCGCACTTCAAAATAATTCTCTGGTTTAAAGAATTGAAGCAACGCTTTCTGCATTCTGCGATTTCTCAGCCCTTTCGTGACAATGACAGGTTTTCCTGTCATTGGATCACGGCCTGTGTGATACATGCAGGCTGCAATGTCGAAAGGGCTGGGAATAAAATCTTGGACCTGGTCAGGTCGGTACCCATTCCTTTTCAAGAAAAGTGCCAAGTCGATCATTTCATTAAGTCCACTCCCAGGATGACTCGCAATAAAGTAGGGAACTGTGTATTGACGTTTTCCCACTCGACGACTTGCTGCACGGAAAGCCTTGTCAAACTCAACGTAGTCACTTGCCGGAGGCTTTTTCATGAGGTCGAGTACATCTGGGTCGGTGTGCTCTGGTGCAACTTTTAAATGCCCGCCCACATGGTGTTCGGCCAATTCCCGGAGATACCCAGGGTCGCGACGCGCTAAATCCATTCGAACACCGCTCGCGACGAGCACCCGTTTTACGCCGGGAATCTCTCTGGATTCCCGCATGACTTCTTTCAGAGGCCCATGATCAGTCCCAAGAAGTTTGCAAACCGTGGGATGGACGCACGATAGTCTGCGGCACTTCGCCTCAACATCTGGTCGAATACAACGCATTTTGTACATGTTGGCTGTTGGGCCACCAATGTCGGAAACCGTGCCTTTGAAATCAGGCTGGTTTGCGAGTTGTTTTACCTCAGAAAGAATTGACTGCTTTGAACGACTCTGAATAATTCGACCTTCATGGGCTGTAATGGAGCAAAATGTACAGCCTCCAAAGCAGCCTCGCATGATTTGAACACTGTTTTCAACAACTTCAAATGCTGGGATTCTTTTTGTGCCATATCGTGGATGAGGGCGACGGGTGAATGGTAGTGCGTAGACACGATCCATCTCATGTTCTTCAAGCGGCAGAGCCGGAGGATTAATGACTACGGCTTCTCGCCCGTGTCGCTGTACAAGCCTTTTGGCGTTATGAGGATTTGTCTCAAGATGACTTATTCGAGTCATCTCACAAAATGCGTCATTGTCAACCTTGGTTACTTCATACGCCGGAAGTTCACGAGTGCCTTCATCGATAGAAAATGACTCACTTGCTCCAAGGCGATAGGCAACTCCTCGGAGAGTTCTCATCTCTTGAACTGTTTTTCCATCGGCAAAACCCTTTGCGATATCAAGGATTGTTCGTTCGCCCATGCCAAAGGCAAGCATGTCGGCTTTTGAATCGAGGAGAATCGAGCGGCGCACCGTGTCGCTCCAGTAGTCGTAATGAGCGATCCGCCTTAAGCTCGCTTCCACTCCACCGGCAACAATGGGAACACCAGGGAATGCCTCTCGTGAACGTTGACAATACGCTAAGGTTGCTCTGTCAGGGCGCAGTCCAATTTCACCATCTGGTGAATAGGCGTCATCATTTCGGACTTTACGGTTTGCCGTGTAATGATTAATCATCGAATCCATGTTGCCAGCAGAGATGGCAAAGAAGAGATTTGGTCGACCGAACTGTCTCCAATCGTGGCAATTTTGCCAGTTTGGTTGAGCAAGTACGGCAACACGAAACCCCTCCGATTCCAAGAGTCTGGCAAGGAGGCCGTTGGCAAAGCTAGGATGGTCTACGTAGGCGTCTCCTGTCACAAAAACGATATCCACGCTATCCCAACCCTTGGCAATGACATCTTTTGGGTGCATTGGCAGTGGTGGAGCTGCTGGCGTATTTGTTTGAATAATTGGTAAATTCATTGAGGCAGGTAGCCTTGTTGGCGTCGATTGGCTGTACTGAAGTGTACCCTGCTAGAGCGGGTTAAGGTTTGACAGTCTCAGGCTGATATATTTGTAGAGACGTCAGGCAAGCGTTTTTGTCTCATAGGTGTTTTTTGACGGGTGGAACGATTGCATGCTTCGATTAGCTCCCAAAGTTGTACTTGTTTTATTGACAGTACTGGTTCTGCAGGCGGTTGACGGTTCTGAGCAAGACGAACGTGTGTCACGAGCAATCGCTCAACTTGGTGCAAGTCAATATGCCGATCGAGAAACTGCCTCAAGGCAGCTCGCTGCAATGGGCGTAATCGCTGTTGATCAGCTGGTGCATGCAGCCCGGGGAAATGACTCAGAGGTCGCTGCACGAGCAGTTGATGCTCTTCGAGCAATGCTTCAGCAGGATGATTCTCAGTTATCAAATAAAGCTGAAGCTGCCCTTGAATCAATCGCAGAGCAAGGGGGGCCGGCGGTGGCTCAGCAGGCAGAAGTAGCGCTCGATTTTTTTGATGCTGCGCAAGCTGTTTCTGCGCGAAAGAAGCTTGAAGAACTTGGAGCAATATTTAGTGATGCCGGTCCTTCCGGACAGCGTATTGAAATTGCTGAAGACTGGAAGGGTGACAGTCGCTCGTTGAAATTAGTAACACGGCTACAAAAAGTTGTTCACATCAGTTTGTTTGGCCTTCAACTTACACAAAGAGATGCCGTAACCCTTGGGAGGTTACGGGGTGTCGATCGTCTTGATCTATTCGGTGTTGGTCTTTCAGACGATGCGATCAAGCAGTTAAAGCAACGGCTCAAAGAGACTGAAATTGATATTCGAAAAGGTGGTAAGTTAGGCATTGCCGGAATGCCTTTGCAGGGCCAGTGCGTCATTGCAGGTATTCAGCCAGGTTCTTCAGCAGAGAAAGCAGGATTGTTGCCGCAAGATGTCATTACGGAAATCAACGGAACGGCAATCAGTGACTTTGGAGCCTGTACTCGCATTATTGGTGAACATAAACCAGGTGAAGAAATTTCTGTGGTTATTGAACGGATGAAACCGGACGGATCAATGGGTCAATTTCGGAAGGTTGTCGTGTTGGGAGGGTGGTAGGTAGCCAACCTCAGCAATAATATTGAGTGAGCAGGTGAGGACATTGCATTGAATAAACCAGTAGAAGGCCCTCGTGGCAAGCAGAATGACGTTACTGAAGAGGTTGATGTTCGGTGGCATGCAGCCACAATTAGTCGGAAACAACGTGAAAGCAGTGCAGGTCACCGGGGCTGTGTCATTTGGTTTACCGGCTTATCAGGATCGGGAAAAAGTACCCTTGCTAACGAAGTTGACAAGCAGCTACATGCTCGTGGCCATCGCAGTTTCATTCTCGACGGAGATAATGTGCGTCATGGTCTGAATGCATCTCCCAACCTTCTTGAAACAATTCACGGTCAGCCTTTCGCGAAGCGATTTGGCCTCGGTTTTGGAGCAGAAGACCGCAGGGAGAATATTCGTCGGGTTGGGGCAGTTGCAGAACTCTTTACTCAGGCTGGAATCATTACGCTCACGGCATTTATTAGCCCCTATCGTAGTGATCGTGAAGCAGTACGAAAAATGTTACCAGATGCAGACTTTATTGAGGTCTATGTCAAAGCTCCATTAGACATCTGTGAAAGCCGTGATCCAAAAGGACTTTACAAAAAAGCTCGTGCTGGTGAAATTACTGGATTCACGGGTATCGATGACCCTTATGAAGAGCCAGAAAAGGCAGAAATTACCGTTGAATCTACGGTAAATAGTCCACAGGTGCTCGCCCAACAAGTTCTTGTTTGGCTCGAACGTGCTGAAGTTATTCCAGTACGTTAACTAGGTTCACTATCACTCAGGTGTTGGACCTATGAGTTCAACAATATTCCCATCTGGATCTTTTACGCACGTCAGAGACATTCCGGGAACAAGATTCTCAGGAAGAGTGACGGGAGACTTTGCAAGAGGTTCTACACCAAGTTGCTTCAGTCGACTGAGTAATACCGATGTGTCTGCAACAATGATTGTAAGATAGCGAAATCCAGTATGAGAGTGAATAAAGGCAGTGTCACCGGATCGTGGTGATGTTCCAGCAATCTGCATCAGTTTGAGCTTTGTCGCAGTTTTATCATTTCCCAAAACAAGTACTCGGACATCAAGCGGTTTGTTGTCAGTGAGACCAGCGGCTTTGGCAAGATCAGAATCTACCTGAAAGCCCTCTTTCTGCTGAAAGCCGATGCCCTCGGTATAAAACGCAACAGAGGCATCAATGTCGTTTACCACCATGCCGATATCAATCGTTGTTTTTGGGAATGAAATAGTAGATTCGGCAGCGAACCCAAGCCCGGTAGTAATAGCGAATGAGAAAGCAGCAAGTATGCGAAACATTGAAAACTCCATCGTTGTGTCTGAATATTTCACTATAAAGTAACCTGCAATTTCTAATGTACAACCTTTATGGGCGGGGACGTTTCGGAGAAAAACTGCAACGAATCTCGTTTTGAAGGTCGATCAAACGTTCGTCCCCTGGCCGGATTGCTAATGCTTGATCTACTATATTCGCAGCTTTTTCCAACTGCCCAATCTGTATGTAAGTGTTCGCAAGTTTACGGTAAAGCCACACTTTCTTTGGAGTTTGAAGGACGTCGTACTCGTATAAACGAATTGCCTCTTCGAGTTTCCCAGATCGCAGTAGCTCACTTGCAGCAGTTGCAAATGATCCGCCCCATGGATTTTTTTTGCCTTTCTCCTCAAACCATGAAATTGCAGTATCAACTCCCTTGCTGCAAACCAATTGATACAGTCGCTGGTCTTGCGAGCGAGGCGGATTCTGAGGAATTTTATATGGTTGCTCTGTGACAACATGAATAATCTCTGTGTTCATACGGTTTAAAGTAAGCCACACGCCGTTCGATCCCGGTGGATCACCCTGATTGCACAAAAGAGCTACAAAAGCATTTCTGCTGGGTATTCTGGTCACAAGTGCACGAAAGCCACTGATTGCACCACCATGATTCATAACACGGGTTTTTTCCTGAGTCGTTGGATGCATGACGTTATAGATTCGCCAGCCGTAGCCATAGTTACTGTGTTGTCGTCCACCTGCGGCCTGAGATTCAGGAACTGAAGTATTTGGCGTGAACATCAGATCACGGAAATTTTTCTTGAGCAGCTTGTTCGTAGTGAGCGCTCGATCCCATGTGAATAAATCATCAACGGCAATATTTTTTGAATATGATGAATCCACGCGTGATCTTTATATTGAACCCAAGGATTATGATTTTAAAGGAAAAAGAAAATTAATGTTTGGATTTTGTGAAGTCATTGAAATGGAAGATTACCAAGCAGACGGCACATTTAATAAGATTTTTCTCATAGGATTAAGAACAAGAACAAGAGGCGGTTTGTCAAAAAATCTTTGGACGCATCAACCATTGATTGGAGGGGTGAAAAGATTATTGGCTCAAACAAGAATTGGATTTGATAAACATGCCACTGCTTATTCAACATGTATCATCACGCCACATTCTGGATATTCAAATTGTGGACTGCCGACAAAGGTGCGGAATATAACAGTTGGAGGGGGGACAGCAGACCAACAATTAACACCCACGACAACATATCTAAATAATATGAATAATGCGGACGCTGGTGTTGATCTTGGAGCATATCAAACCATGACATATGTTGGGGCAAATAATCCATTATTGGAATATGACACAACTCTCAACAGATTTGTATTCAAAAGATTACACACCGGAAATAATGTTGGAAATAAATATTATGCGGGATCTGATGCCACATCAATCACAAATGAAAGTTTAACTCCCCCACAATCAACAGCGCAAAGAATTATCGCACCACCCGACAGAAACGCAGATGCTGGTGAGACAGTTTATAAATTATGTCCCCGCCCTCCACAATTTGGATATTCTCCGACCTTTAAACCATACAATTTCGCAAATCAAGCATATCGTGGAGTCGCTTATCCTAAAAGTGCCGATCAACTGGGTCAAGATGACGCAGATAATAAAGACAATTTTACGAAAACGGGAAACAATACATACACAATTGAAGGGAGCAATGTTAATATTGAACCATATGAAATATTTGATTCCCATGGTGGAGTATATATTGATTATTGGGGATATGATAAAAAAGATGCGGCGCCTCCCGATAAATACGATCATTGGGCGAATAATATGTGGGATATTCTTGGTTTTGATTATGACACAGTTGTCGCACCACCATCAGCAAAAAATGTTCTGACAAAACGAGTGAATAATGACAACAATGATGCTTTATATCGTCCAACAACAAACGCAGAAGTTTCATCGACTGACACAAAAACTTATGTTTGCAATCAATTTGGAGCAAATATGTATTATACATCGCTACCTTATCCATCAAATATCATCAATTATGAAACAGAACTATTGGGAGAACACCCAGCAGATACGAAAATATATAGATTTAAGAAGACGGGAGCCATTGGCATTCCATTGACATTTTATCCAGAAGTTGCCGTGAAAACACAATCAATTGGATTGATCGCAACCAATCTTCAAAGATCTGTTTTAAAGCCATACTACACAATAAGATCTTCTTTGATTCAAGGTTATTCATCTATTGGAGGAAATCCAACGGGAGCAAATCTTCCTCTCATTGATATTATAGACAAATATTCTGCTGCGAACGATTATTTCATGGGATCTCCCTCCGGCATGGTTTTCACGATTACCAAGCCAACAATTATTTCCGAGATTACAACATCAATTCATGATCCAGATGGAGAATATAGCAATGTCAATTCAACCTCTGCCGTGGTCTACAAAATCCAGAAAAACAAAAACACACCTAAAAACATTATCCAAGAAATATTGGAACAAGCACAAAAAGAAAACGACAAAGAAAAAAAGAAAAAATAATTTAAATTAAAAATATTATATATATTATATAATAAATGAAATCTGGATTTGATATGTTCTCGGACAATGATATTGCCGTTTTATTCGCGAAAGATTTAAAAGTTGAAGATGATGATGATTGGCGCACAGATTTTATGTCGTCGCCTTTAAAAAAACAAGATTGGGTTTTTAAAGATTTTATGGAAGAGCTTGAAAAACAAATTGAGGATGGAAAAACATTTGAAGAACTTGCGAAATTATTTTGGGTTTAATCTCAAAAATATTTTCTAATGTATATTATAAATGGATCAAACATCAAGTGAAGAAATTATTTCAATTTTGGCAATGCATGGACGACCGGATTTAATCCAAGAGTTCAAAGAACATATTAAAGTTGATGAGGATTATAAACCACCTATTCGTGGAAGGAAAGATTCATTAAGTGAAAGTGAAGGTTCAGCCACATCAGAGGAGGATTATGAAGTTGACATTGATGAAGATGGTTTTCAGAGTTTGAAGTAAAATAATTTATTAACATTTTTTTTTATATTTTATCATATTAAATAAACATGATAAAAATGGTTGTGGAAAAAGGTACGGCAAAAAATAAAAAGCTCAAAGCAATCTTTTATGACGCGAAAGGTAAGAAGATAAAAACGACGCAATTCGGTGATAGTAGATATGGAGATTATACCCTAACGAAAGACAAAGAACAACGGAAAAAATACATAACTCGTCATAAAAAAGATTTGGCGAAGGGGAACTATATGTCGGCGGGGCATCTGTCATATTATATATTATGGGGGGCATCTACTAATAGGGAGAAAAATATTAAATCATATAAACGACGATTTAAATTAAAATAAATTAATAACAATTTCCGAATGGATTATTTGTTTTATAGTTCTTTTGAGGGGCGACGGCGCGCATCAATGTTTCACGAACCATTTTCTGTTCGTTCTCATGTTTCATTCTTTCTTGTTTTTCTTTCTTCCTTTGTTTTCGAATTGTTTCATATTTGATGATTGCTTCAAGTTGCGCGTCTTCTAAATCTTTTTTTGTAATTGTTGAAGTTGATTCTCTTTTCACCGGTTCTTTAATTGGTTCGGCGCTCGGCGTCGGTGGTTCTTCTTCTTCAACTGCAATTTCTTTCTTCAATTTATTTACTTTTTTAATTTGATTTTTTTTTATAAGATCTTTTTCTTCTTTTTGAAGATCTTTCAATTCTTTCTTTTCTGCGGCATTCTTTCTTCGAACGGCAAGCGCCTTGTCTCTTGCAAGCTTTAATTTTGCTTTGTGTTCTTCACTCATGGGTGGTCGCTTCTTTCGTGGTTTTCCCCTCTTTGTGAGATTCGGAGTTTCTTCTGCGGTAGTACTTCGTGGTGCTATGTTCTCTGGCATATTGAATATATCATTCACGTCCATTCCTTCTGACTTCTTTTTAAC
>WLWG01001050.1_pt1 | contig 26443 bp, 29 predicted proteins | sample 6712871 | NCBI WGS metagenome assembly WLWG01 (sample SAMN12718693, study PRJNA515312) | sponge metagenome | isolation source: marine sponge | host: Mycale hentscheli | place: New Zealand: South Island, Marlborough, Capsize Point | collected 2003-05-01
TTATGCCGATGACCCTAACCCTATCCCCCGAACCCTATCCCAAAAAAAAATTGATTATAATTTTTTAGAAAATTGAATTGAATTATCTAAAAAACTTATACGGGTATTCAGCCTAACCCTAACTTCAACCCCCCATCAAAAAATTAAATTGATTTAAAATATCCCTTATTTATTATAGACAAATGCCGCACTCCCAAATGATAATGAGAAAAGCAAATAAAAAAAAAATTGATTTAAAATTAATAAAATCTCACGATAATATAAATATGACTGCTATATATCACCCCAATACACAACTTGAAAAACATGATAGTTATATGACCCCCAAATATGCATGGGAGAATATTAAGAATTATTTAGCACCTTATAAAGAAAAAATAGTCTGGGAAGCCTTCTATGGAGATGGAAAATCCGCAGAATACTTAAATGAGTTAGGTATGAAAAATGTAATACATAAACCATATCCCGAATATGATTTCTTCAACTATAAACCCGATAATTTTGATATTATAATTTCAAATCCTCCATTCAGTAAATCAAAAGAAGTACTTACACGTTTGAAAGAATTAAATAAACCATTCTGTTTGATAATGCCTACCGCAAAAATGAATACCCAATATTTTAGGAAATTATTTGAAGATAGTGAAGACCCTATCCAAATCATAATACCCCGTAAGCGTATTCATTTTAAAAAATTAGTGAATGGAGAACCAGTTGATAAATGGAAATCTGCATGTTGTTTTGACTGCTTCTATTATTGCTATAAAATGAACCTTCCACGTGACATAATATGGTTAAAAGATTCAGAGTGTGTGGAAATGAAAAAAAAAGGAAATCATAAATCTAATAGAAAAAAGAAAGATCCAAATGCAACTAATTAAATGTAACTATAAACTCTCCCCTATGTTTTACTAAACCTTTATTAATATTTAATTCTTTTAACTTCTTTTCAGATCGTGTTGTCTTACCACAGCCCAACTGATATTTACGTTTCATATAATATTTTTTCATATATGCCCTTCTTTTCTGTATTTTCTCTCTGTCTGTAATTTTTTTATCCATATATATTAAATGGATAAAAAAAATAATCGCCTTTGTGTTTTATGTAATAAGAAAATTAAAAAGTTCGCCAAATGGAATGATGACGTAGTTAGACCTATTCATAGAAGTTGCTGGTTAAACTTTCGGGACTTCGGGGATAGATATGCTGACTTTTTATTCTGTGGTGATAGACCACAAATTAAAAGTAAAAATGTAATTATAGAACCAAAAAAGGATTAAGTTTTAGGTTCTTTTTTATTTTTCTCTCCAGCCATCTTTTGTTGTTCTTGTGCTAAATCTTCAAAAAACTTTACTGGTTTAACAACTTTATATATTACTGCTGTACCATTATCTATTTCCGCAGGACTTAAATCGGGTTTTAATATTGCCGTTTTAATTCCACTTATTACAAATGATTTAGTTGCTTTAAAAGTATATTGTGTTCCAAATGAATAAGCATAATCACCGCTTGTATATGCCTTATTAGTACATATCATGATGCTTTCTGTTGCTCCATCATTTTCACTATTAAAAGCAACATCTCCTTCGAATATATCACTTTTTACCAAATAAAACGGTGTTACTAATTTAATAGGAAGATTTACAGCAAAACACGTATCGCTTGATGATTGAATATTTATATTATAAAATGCTCTCTGTGTTTGTAAATCAAACATAGGAAGATTATGAGTATTTACTGATAAACTTTGATTTAATGCTGTATCAAATCTTAAATTATTTGTTAGAGGATATGGAAAAGCATTAGCATAAATTACTGGTTTTGATGTTTCATAATTCTTTTGAATAAAATAAAAAGACGGATCACCACCATACCAATTTGCTAATTGTCTAAAAGTAAATCCCATTCTATCCAAAATTGAATTAGGGTATTTTTCTTTTATATCATCTTCGTCAAACTGATCTATTAAAACAGCCTCTCCATTTAAATCTACTGCTGATACTGATACTATACCTAATCCACTTTGTGAATAAAATGTATATGGTATTGCTGGTGCTGATGAGTTTTGATATTCGGGACTAGGAAAGCCATTATAATTAGATGTTATAGCCAATTGACCCGCTGATGCGTTTGCTGTTGCCGCTGATGTTGAACCCGCATTATCTAAAATACGTGGAAAACTCATATTACTTATACCAAATCTTGATCTAACACTATCAAAAACCATATTCATATTAGGTGAGCCAATTTGTAATACTTTTGCGTATTCATTAATATTAGTATCACTACCCCCTGCTTCTACTGCTGGATTAATTATAAGTGCTTGTGTGCATCTCTCATTATGTAATCCCAAATCAATCAAAAAATACTCTCCTCCATAAAATCTTTTATTAAATACTCTTCGCTGTGTTAGTGCTTGTAATGCTATTACTCTTTCATTATTTCCAGTTGTCCCAGTATTAATGCAATGGAGTTGAAGATTTAGTTTACGTGCTAAATCTCTTGCTGTATATTGTTGTCCCTTATATGTAATAATAAAAGCATCATCTACTGTAAAACCTGCTGTTAAAAAAGTATCGGGAAGCACATACTCATCATAAGAAGGTTCATCAAAAAATACAGCAGCATTAAAAGTAGAATCATGATTTGATGGTTTTGTTGCTGGATCTAAAACGGGTGATTGAAGTACAGTAGTAGGAGGTGATACTTGATTAGATTTAAACTTTCCCAACATAATAGGCAAATAATAATTTGATCTTTGTTCTAATGATTCTAAATCGTTAGTTGTTAAAGGAGTAGTAGAAGAACCCGTTAATATTTTTTGTGTCTTCATAAACTTCTCCAATAGATTTAATGATTGTTCGTTCCATAATAAATTAGAGCAATATAAATATCCTGCTGGTACATCTACTACTGGAGGAGCAGGAAGTGCTTGATAAGGTAAATCTAATAGTATATAAATCTCGTTGTCGTGTGGAGGAGATGTTGCTATTGTAGATAAATAAGTATTTCCTTTTGCTCCACTACCACCATCATTAGCGTAACTACTCATCAATCTTGATCCATAAAATAAATACATAGGGTTATTTGTACCAAATAATCCACTATAAAAATTAGATTGAGTAGGATCTTCATATAATCCGTGCATAGCATTAATAGTTACAGAACATGTATCTTCATCGAATACACCTAATGGACGTGCTGCTTGTGATATTTGATTATTTTTATACTTTGCTGTTATTAATCCAATACCATTATATATTTCTTGAATGGAAGCATTAGCACTATGGAAATCTGTTGTTATTTTTTCAGCAATATTTGAAGGACTATCATATCCTTTATCTACATCAAATCTTAAATTACCCTCTAAACAACTCCAATTATGTCCCTGCTGTGTAGGATATGTTCTAACTCCACCATATGCTTTTTCGGGATACATACTCCTTTGCCTTATATCTGCGGGATTAGACCACCACGCTCCAACATAAAATCGTTTTCCCATTACTTTATCATTCTGTCCGCAATTATTTTGCTGATTTTGAACTGGCAAAGCAGGAAACGTATAAGTATCGCTAATAGTCCCATAGTCATCTGCTGTAATTGTAGTAACTATATCTGTTGCCGTAGTCAAATTATTAGGAGGACAACAATTCATATATCTATAATTTTGATTGATGTAATACCAACAATTTAAAATCATAGATGAAGATGAATAATTGTATCCTTGTATTTTATTAGGCACTTCAATAACATCTGCTCCAATACCAATTGAATTAATACAAACTTGTTCTACTGATATTTCATCTCCTTCATCAACTACAATACCACTACCAATTTGATTAAAAAATGTTCCATCATCTTCATTACTAACTTGTGCCTTTCCTTTACTACAATATATAAGTTGTGTATTCATAGTATTTATATAATTAATATAAATATTATAAAATTAATAAAGTTTCTCGCCTTCATCTATATTTTCTTCGTCATCACTCTCTAAATCTTTTAAACTTTTATATTCTCTTGCTATTTTTCTATATTTCTTCCATTCTAATTTTTGTGAAAAATTAAGGTACATTTCTGCGGGATTTGTGCGAAGTTTTAAATATAAAAAATTATATGGATCTTTTGCGAATGTTTTATACATATAAGTAAGTGTGCCTTTATAGATCCCATCATATTCTTCCAATATTTTATCCCATTCATTCTCGTTGCAACAGCCCTCCATAATAATAACATGATTAGCATTAGATCTTGCTTGTGGTAATAATGCCCGAAAGTTTTGAACTGATAGTATTACATTTGCGTTAATATGGCGATATTTTGTAGCAAAATTGAAAAATGATCGTGGAAGAAATCCAACAGCATCATCAGCCACTACTGCTATTTTCGGCATCTTTCCTTTACCATATTCCATTTGTCTATCTTTTATCATTTGTAAATGTTTTTCATTATATTCACTATATGTTTCAAAATGTTCTCTCACAAATCTCATAGTATCGTCCATTTCAATTGATGGAGAGAAAACAAAAACTCCACCATCAAAAGCACTTTCCTTACCCCCATACATATTTTTATTATGTAAAAGATTAGCAATTAATGTACTTTTTCCGCTATTTACTGAACCCAAAAGTAGTAATAAAAATCCTTTATTTCTATCAATTTGTGGTAGTATAGGGTGTATTTTTCTTTTCTCATTACTTTCTACTGGTTTAACTGGCAATACATCTAATGAGTTTTTATTCATTATATATAATTACAAATATATAAAAAATCTAAAAATAGGTGCTATTATTTCTAAATTGAGGATTGTATAGATGTGCTAATGGATAATTTGCTGAATTATAACTATTAGAAGGCATTTTTTTCTCTACTTTCTTTTCTGTCTTTTTTTCTACTGTTTTCTTTTTTTGTGTATTATATGCTTCTTTCATTTGTTCGTATTTCATCATGTATTTTGCGAATGTATTAAAATCCATATTATTTTGATTTTGTGCTTGTTGCATTTTATTAATAATACCACGTGGTTTTGTATCTTGAACTATTTTGTTAGGTATTTCTTTTTTATTTTGTTTATTTTTGTAATATCTCTCCCGTGCCTTTTGTCTATTTCTTTCCATAGTTGCGGCTTTTCTTTCTGCCCTTTCTTCTGCCTTTTTAGCCTTTTCTGCCTCTTTTAATGCTTTCTTTTCTGCTGCTTTTCTACGTCTTGTTTCAATACCCTTCTGTCTTGCTGCGGCTAAATGACTATATTTTTTAGGTTTATCTTTTACTTCCATTTTTACATTTTTCTCTCCATCATCTTTAAATTGAACCTTTTTCTTTTTAACAAACATATCTTTCTCTGTCGTTCTTTCTTTTAATTGTAAGTCTGTTCCCAATTTTTCATCTACAATAACATTATTAGGATCTACGGCTTTTTCACGTTCGATAATTTCATCTATGTTAGGATTTACTTCGGGGAAAAGTTTTGCTGTATTCTCGTCCATTATAAATTACTAAAAGATTAAAAATATTTTTACAATTTTTAATTTTTCTAAACATTTACTATTTTATTAGTTTCCATATAATCTATGTATGAGGGATAGGCTTTAAAATCATGCAGTATTGATGTAGGTATAAATATACACTTTGCCGTTTCATTATAACCTCTATCAGTCCTTCCTCCTAAATCTTCTCTCACATTTTTTAACATAAGAGGTACATTCCAAAAACAAAGATCATCTCTAAACTTCCAAAATACATATACTTTATAACCTTTTCTCATTAATTTCCTTGCGGCTGTATATTTAGATTTTGAAAGCATTATATCTTGATAATCCCATTTTTTAGTTCTTCTTGTTTTTAATTCTATTGCAATTTTATTTTCTTTATTAATAAAATCAATTTGTTCCCAACCACTTTTTCCTGCGTCAAACTCGCAACCAGCCCATTCTTCAATTTTCTTCTTAAATCTTCTCTCATAAGCATCTCCAAACTTTCTATCATTTACTGCTTTTTTAGAAAAAAAAGTAGGGGGTAGTTTTTTATTAACCATTCTTTTACCAACATAAAAGTTTTCCATTTCCTTATAATATATACACAGAAAATAATTATCTCATGTTTTGAAAATAAGGCTGTGATGGATCTACATTAACGGGAGCAGGGGCAATAGTTGAGGCAAATTGTTTAAATCCTTGATTATTAGGTTTTTGTCTAATACAAACAACTAAATCTGTGAAGTAGCGTAGATTATCAGTTGCTTCTATATTATTATCATTTGTAATTAGTACATCTAATCTATTGAGATCCATAGGTGAATAATTATTCAAATCAATCCAAAGTTTTTCATGAGGCTCATAAGCATACCAATCTCCTCTATTTGTAATTAAATCATTATCAGTTTGTCTATCTTCATTTTTAGTATTTACAACATAAATAGTTTTATTAGTAGAAGCAACTACTCCATTCTGTGAAGCAACTGGTAGATTTTGTATTTGATAATGAAGTGTTAATCCAGCATTTCCAACTTGTATTTTAGTAATAGGATTATGTCCGTATATTTCGAATGCTGTTCCTAAACCATCAACATCTTCATCAAATACCAAAATTGAAGGCTCACCACTATTAATAAGTCCCAATTCAACACCCCAATCTAAAAGTGGTGGATTACCCACATCAAACATAGGAGGAGCAACATTAAGTCCATCACCAAAAGCAGCCCATTCTTGACTTTCTGCTAAATCACTAATACTATTTACTAACCAAAAAATCATTTTTTCACTCAATCCTCCCGCTGAAAACTTTTCGGGATCAAATCCAGCAATTAATGATGTTTCTGCTCCACCCGCAAACTTACACATAGTATAATTAATTATATCATAATCACCCGATGGATAAGGATCGCCACCACTAAAAAATGTAGTAGATTGTAGTGCAGGTATAGAATTACCATCAACAGAATTACCTGCTCCACTAATTGCTGCTAATCCATCTTTTAGTCTGTATTCAGTTCTTGTATCATAAAATCCTTTACTATAACTATATTGATTGTTTCTTGTAGGATAATCAACTACACATAATCCACCGTGCCATGAGGGAAAATAATAAGATGGTGCTGTTGTTCCATCCGCTCCTACGTCCATAGTGTATAACGTACACCACGCCGCCGTAGGATCGGTGTTTGCTGCGGCTGGTGCGTGTGGTTCATCAGTAGTTACTCTATAAGCACCTGCGGGGTTGCCGTCAATTTCAAAACAAAACTCAATAGTCATTTGATATGGACTAATCCATCTAAATCTCCAAATAAGACGTGTTTTTGTATTAGCACCACCAGTAATATTAATATCATAAAGAGTACCACCACCAAAAGCAGCGGGTGGTGTTACTGCTGTATTACTTCCAGCACACAACTCATAAAGATCTAATGGTTCTCCTACTTCAATATATTCGGAGTGAGTAGCAGGTGAAGCAAAATCTAATATTTCTGCTTGTGCTACTAATTTTAATGCAGGAGCAACACCCACCCATTTATATCTTACTCCAAAAATATAACGTGCTGCGGCGTGTTGTGGAATAGTAGGACTATCACTAATTGATAAATCACAATTTTCTAAAAATAAACGTCTACTTACATTAGGATCAACATCGAATGAAGTATTGATAAAATCTTGACTATGAACTCCAAAACATGAAGCAGTTAATCCAACTCTACCTTGATTTGTTGCTCCAACAGCAGCGACATCAGTATATACATCAGCAGATGCTTTACTTATCATATCACGTGTAATTACAGCATAACCACCACTATCATTTGAAGATGGAAATACGTGTCCTCCTCCATTTAATGCGGGAACAGCATTAGGTGTTTGCTGTGTAACATATTGTTTAATACCACCATCAAACATAAGCATAGCATATGATCCATTATCATTATTAAAAGCAATTTCACTATTATCTGTTGCATTAGTATTACCAAAAGGAGAAGGCACATCAATAAGAGGTCGTCCATAATCTAATGATGAACCCGTTAGTTTATTACACGCCCACTGGGTATTATAAAATGAACTTGCTGTATTAATATTACCTCCACCCAACATAGCAGGTGTTAAAGCATTAGATGGAGAACCGAAAATTGTAGGAGGATTAGGAAAGGTTGAAGGATCAGTTTTAGAACTATTTATACGCCTAATACCACAATCTACAAATGAAATAAGATTATCACCTGCTCCTAAATTAATACCAGCACTAACTATACCTGCTCCTCCTGCTTGATTGTAATTAATACCAGCATTAGCCCCTAAACAATTAAAACCTTGATTAAATGTTTGATCTGAAATACCACGCTGTACGCATCTTAAAAATACCTTTTTATCTTGACTATACCACGCATTAAATCCACTTTCAAATACTGCTTGTGGATTAAAGTCGGAAGTTTTTGTCCCAACTGTAATAGGTATAGGTGTGGAGTTTCTCTCTAATTGATGATTAAAATTACCATCAATACTAACCATATTCATAGCACGTGCTATTTGATTCATGTAAGCCTCCCAATTTGAAATATAAAGATCATTTAGCGGATATTGTAGAATAGGGTTCATATATTCATTTCCTATACGTGTATATAGCACTTGTGATCCATTTTCTAACTCTGCTCCCTCTTTTGCGTGAAATTGAGTATTTACTAATGCTATTTGAGAATTAGGTTCTATATGTAATGGCTGTGTGAAGTAATTACTAAATCTACTAGGCGTATGAGGATTACCTTCGGCAGAAGTTTCGTTATTTTTACTTTTGAGAAATACTAAACTCATTATATTTTATCATGATATAATATAATGTTTAAAAACTTAAAAAGGGACAGAAAAATAAAAACTTTTAAGGTTGCGAGAAAAAGATTAGATAATCCTTCTCCTTGTTGTGTGAACGGAAAAATTGAAGATCCAACAGATTATTTAGCAGTCATCGCTACACAAAAAAAGCCAAAGAAGCGTATGCCTAAAATGGAGCAGATGTTTTGTTGCAAAAAAAACAATAAGTAAAATTGTATAAAGATATTTTATCTCATTATAATAATATAACGATGGATTTAAGCGAACTTTCGAAAGATGAACTCATTAATTATATTTCTAATAGAAATAATAAACAAAAAGAATACATGAAGACTTATCAATCTACACAGAAGGGAAGAGATAATACCCAACGTGCCAGTAAAAAATATTATGATGCTAATAGAGAGAAAATATTAGAAAAAAAAAGAGCATATTATTTGAAGAAAAAGGCAGAAAAAGCAGCAGCAGCAGCAAAATAAAATTGATTTAAAAATACAACTTAAATAAATCTCCATATAATATTATAAGATGTCTATGATTATAACGAACTACGAAAACTCCTCCTATGATGATTTTATGCTGCATATTGAGAAATCATTTCCTTCTATTCATGATGAATTGAAAGTAAAGGTATTTGAAATGATGAGTGAATATTCACCTAATAATCATCAATTAGGAAAAATGATCTTTAATGTTAAAGGTGATTATGAAACACAAAAATATATGTATAATAAGATCGGTAAAAAAATAGCAAACCTTGAAAGTATGCAATCTATTTATTATATGCTATGCTGGTTTAGTGGTTTTAAACAAAGAGAGAAAACGATGAGAGTGTTAGATTTTGCATGGAATGATATTAATGGCTGGTTAGTGTAAATGTAAAATAATATTAATTAATTTTTATTAATTAGCATTATTCAAATACTTATTCAATCTGTGTTACCAATCCTTGACTAATATTAACTACCTTTTGAACTCCAATAAAGAAACGCATTTTACGCTGCTGACCTTGATCGTCGGGGGCTAATCCAACTCCACTCTTTGAGCGTGTAGTGTAAATTATAGGTATATTACTCATTCTCATACCTTGACCGAAGGAGTTTTCCAATTTAATACCGATCCAGTGCTGACTTCCACATTCTGCCTCGTTAGAATAAGTATTAACCAATCTATCGGAAAGACCACGTGAAGAACCAACAATAGCACCAGTATTATCAACTTGATTGAACCAACTATAACGATAATCGCACAATTGAAGAGGGACACCTTCAACCATATCTGCCTCGTGTTTTTGAAGAGATCCATTTGAAAGTGCTTGTGAATACCAATTAGAACTATCAATATTTAACTGGATTTCCTCTCCCAATCTAAATGCTAAACTATTATATCTACCAACATTTAATATACTTTCATTAGCACCATCAACTAATTCTTTCTGTACTATAATATGTTTAACCTTTTTGCCGCCCATAGCCAACTGATAATTTTGATTAAAAGCAGTATCAGCAGCACCAGTAATAAGCATATTTTCTTGAACTATCTGCTCTGTGTAAGGGACATCATATCCTCCACGCTGCATGATCTCTTCTGCCAGTTCCTGCATAAGATCGGGGAAAAATAGATAATCACACATAAGAAATACACTATTCTCAACTATGGTACTCTTACAATTAGTAGCAGTAAGTGCTGCTCCCGCACTATCAGTAGTAGGAGGATAAAATCTATGACCGAAAGTATCATCAGCCCATTCTAAAACTAAACTGACTTCCTCACGTATAGCAAAAAGAGGCAACTGAACTCCTCCAGCCAACATAGGACATAACTGACCTAAACTGATTGTAAAAGATGGAGTTGTAGATGCTGATGCTGTAATACGGCGACCTGCTGGATCTGCTGTATCAGTTTTAAATGAAGACATAATACCAAATCCACCAGCCGATAGTTGCTGATTAGCGAACTCATCACTTTCTCTGCCTAGTGTGCCGAATGGCTGATTAAAACCACGTGATTTGATGGCTACTGCTGACGGAGCATCAATACCACGTGCTGCTGAACCAACAAAAACATCATTTCCGCCCTGCTTTACGTGTACTACTCCCTTTTTATATTCATTACTCATATGAAGTTTTTTCCATGTATTATAGTGTCCTACTTGTGCTAAATCTGTTATACGTCTTCCTCCAATTTCTAAATATGCCCTTCGCACCATAGCACAACTTCCCGTTGATGTAGGTAGAACAGAATTAGTATCAACAGCAGGTGATGCTGAATTAACTACAATCTGTGCGATATTAAGTTGTGTATTTGAGTCCAATATCCCTTTTTTATCGAACACAAACTTACAACCATTCTGTGAAAAATTAACTGGAAAAAGAATATCAGTATTTACGTCTTGATTTACGGGACGTTCCATAGGTGCTGTTCTTAAAAGTGGTGGTAATGCTCTTCCGCTACTCATCTTTATAATATATAATATTAAAATATTTTAGTTCAACATTAATTTTAATATTATATTTTTCTCTCTACTAATCAATTTTATTTTGTCTAAACTTTTCTAAAAGTTTAATTCATTACAGAAACTGCCCCGTTTTGTATCATGATGCTATTTTTGTGTTTAACAAATAGATAAAGTGAATGAGGAGCAACATTAGCACCTGCGGGAGCAACCATCTTAATTCGCATACCTAATGGAGTTCCCTTAAAGTTAATACCATTCTCTGAAATGTGATCGTAATTTACTCCAATATTATACTGCTGGATTTTATCTTCTTCACAAATAGAGTATCTATTTCTATCATATCTTGCTTTACCACCAGCACCGACAAATGTATTACCTGCTCCAACATCATTAGAAAGTTCAGTTTTGAGAGATTTTACAGCATTTGCTAATCTCCATTCTGCTCTAACAGCATTAAGTTCAATCTTATTTTTCTGTGAATCGGCTACACCTTCACTTTGTGGAGTTTCACTTTTAACTTCAAAATCTAATGGAATGCGTAGACCACCCTTTGTGAAAATAACATCTTCAACTTGAATATTTCTTTGTAATATACCTCCCTTTGCTTGAAGTGGCTGAAATGTTCGCTGACTATCATAATCATAACTATTTACAAATGAAGAAGGAATTAGATTAGAAACAACGGCTAATGTTCTGCCAGTATTAATATTAAGACTTAAATTATGATCGTTTCCATTAATAACGTTGTAGAATGCTGTATAAGTATTGTAAGTAAGAACACCATTTTTATTATTTGCTAATGACTGCTGGAAACCTTCATCACCAGTTTCACATTCGAAAGAACATGTAAGATCAGACATTTCATAATAAGCACCACCATCTGTTTTACCCGCCGTAGAATTAGACTGCCTAAATCTATTGTTATTAATCACAAAATTAGAAGGTGCGAGAGTAATAACTATGCGTAGTCCTTGAACCAAAGAAAGATCAATAGGTACTCCTTGAAGCAACCCGTCTAAAAGTGGAATAGCAAACTCAAAAGGTTTATCACATTTCTTCGCTTGTGAAACATCTTTCCCTAAACTTCCATAAATACTATCAACGCCACCATTAAGATAAGCATTCTGCGATTCGTTGAGAGCCATAAGTGAAGCACACAATCTATTATAGGATTTGATAGTGGAATAAGTGCCTCCAGTCCCTAATGACTGAATAGAAAGAGTTTCAATTACTGAACTAACACCAGTACGTCCATCAATATATACATCATTTACTGGAGCAATAGCAGGATTAGGCTGATTACCGAAAAACTGATTAAAGTTCTGTGGTGCTGTACCATCTCCCAATTTTACCTCAAACTTTCCACTAACACGGAGAGATTTTCCATTAAGTATTTTAGGTGCTGATGGTATTTCAAAAACAATTTGTGTAAGACCCGTTCTATCTCCAAAAAGACCCGATGAAGATGTATTAACGGGATTAATTTGAACTACTTGCCTTCGTGTATTCATTTATATATACATGAATTATATTTTTTTAAAGTCAAAAATATAATTTTTTTTCTAAAATTAGTAGATGACGGAAGCACCATCTCTATTAACTACCAATCTTCGAACAGAAGCGATCTGATTAATCCATAGTTTATTTTTCTGTGGCGGAGTTGAAGTAGAATATTCTACACGTAGTCCTAAATTACCATCTGCTTTGAGATTATATACAGATCCATAAAGTGCTAATGCACGTCCAATAATTAGATTATCGGATTGACGTTCTAAATTACGGACTAAACAACGGGCAGATGATAGTGCCTTTTCACTTTCCCATAGGGCAACCTGCTCTGTTCGTGCGGGAGTAGCATTAACTCCAGCCATATCAACTTTACGGGTAGGCTGTAATTTATTATTAACCAAAAATGAATAATTAGAAATATTATCAGTTATGGTTGCTAAATTATCATTATAAAGTTTTTCACCTAAACCACTTTCAGTACAAAGAGTAAGGCAACTTGTAGCCATATGATTAATTGTAGGCATATGAAGTTGAACCACCGACTCTGATGCTGATGTATTGTTTCTATAACAACTATAAGTTAGGAAATCATGAACCGCTCCCTCTTCTGTCTGTGTCTGTTTTGCCAGTTTATTAACATAATCAGCAGGAGGGGCAGCAGTCTTAACTACCAATTTAACATCACTCATAACAACACGTGGTATAGTAGTAAAAACACCATCTTTACTAACAAAACACGTATTATTTTTAGCATCTTGTGCTGCTCCCGCATTATCACGTCCTGCTCCACCAATAAACTCATTACCCAAAGCACCTGCGGCTGCGGTTACATGAACTCTAACTCTAACACCACCACCAGCATTTTCACCAGCATTACACTCAATACGTGTAATAGTCCCAATATCTTTAAGAACGGGAGGATTAGCATTAGTAAATCCACGTATGACTTTACCAATTTGAAGGTTCATAGCACCCGTTGCTTGATTTCTAACTGGACGTATACCCGCATCAACTGCCGCTTGTGTAGGAGCGAACTGACCTGCTCCAATAATATCTTGATTAAATCCTGCGTTTTTCTCACAATAAAGATCAACGTGTGTTACCGCAGCACCACCACCAGCAGCATCAACAATACCAAAACGGCAACTATCTACAACATCAGTCGCAACATCTCCATTAGTTTCACAAATACCATCTCCCGACCAAAGATTAAGTGCCTTTTCAGCAGCATTAGTATCTAACTCCATTCTTAAACCTTTTGTGAGTAGTCCAGCAGGAAAGAGTTTTTTTGAAAGATTACCTAAAACCCCACTATAAAGAGGGACAGCAACTTCACATGTATTAGGATCATCACAAACATTAGCGGTATAGTCATAACTTGCTTCACCTCCCGTAGTATAACTATTGAAAAGCATAGCCTTATCAGCATTACGTGCGGGGTGATTAGAATAAAGTTCTCCGTCAAAATGACGTGAAGAATATTCTAAAAGTTCAGTAAGACCTCTTTTATTTCTAATGGTTCTATTCTCACTATAATAGTGTAGTTTTTCAGCCAATTCAGCGTAATTCTGTATAGTTTCTAATTGAAGATTACTATTCATATCATAAATACGGAGTTGATCTATAATACTATGAATACCACTCTTTTTACTAAAAGTGCATAGAGTAGGGGCATCTTCAACCCTAACTTTAAATGTAAGATATGTCTGTCTAGGATCAATAAATGATTGAAAAGGTGGTATTTCAAAGCGGATAGTTTCTCCGTCTTTATACTCCAACTGATGATCCGAAGGAGAAAAGGTAGATTTAGACGGGATAGTCTTATTATACTGCGATGCAACAAAATCCATTATAATATTACTAAACAAATTAATTTTTCTAAAACATTCAAAAAAATTAATTATTTTAATCTTTAAACTTTTTCACTCTGCCAGTTTTCTTTTTTTCTTTCATGGCTTTTTCTTTTTGTTTTTTAGATAATTCACTCATAGTAGCAGGTGTTTTTTTGCTTACTCTTTTTGTAGGGCGGTATATATCTCCTTTCTTTTTATAACCCTTTCCTCCACGTTGATTTTTCCAATCTTCTTTGAACCATCTACTCAATCCTTCTTTTGTTTTCTTTCCTAAATATGCTTTCTTTTTTTTACCATATTTTTTAGCAAACGCTTCTTTGTATTCTTTAACAATTAATCCACTTCTATATGCGGAATGTTTAGTTATTCTTTTGTATATTCTTTTTTTGATCCTATCATATAATGCTTTATCAGCAGGTTTAGACATTATATAATAGAGAGAAATAATTAAAGCCAACCCACAGCCACTAAATCTTTTCTACGTTTTTCTTTTAGTTTTACATCTTGTGTGAGTTTCCATCTACGGATATGATATTCACGTACACTTTCAGTTTTCTTTTTCAAAACAATAGGCATTATATAATTATTAGAGAGAAAATTAAATTAATTATTTTTTCATTTTACGCCACATAACACCAATCTCTTTCATAGATTTACCTGCCTTTCTGTGCTTACTTACAAACTGCCTATAAGGCATCATTTTTTTCTTTACATCTTTTCCTTTCTCATGAAAATCTTTATCACCTTTTTTAGTTGTAAAATCTTTATCACCTTTACGTGTTTTACTTTTTGTACCTTTTTTACGTCCTTTCATCGCTTTCTTTTCATCTGCTTTATCTTTTGTTGTCTGTTTTTTCATAGGAGGGCGTCCCCGTTTTTTTCCATAAGTTCCCATTCCACTAGGCATTATATATTGTCTAAATATATTTATTTTTTATTCAATAGTTTATTCCCACTTAAATATGGTTTCTCACCTCTATATCTCATATACGCTTTACCAGCATTAATTGCTGATTGTTTTGTATTAAATGTTTTTTTAACATAACTCTTTTGTTTTATTCTCCATAATTTATATTTATCTCCAACTTTTTTGATCTGAAAAGGCATTCGATATATATTAACGGAGAGATAAATAAATTATTTTGTTTCATTATAATATATGTCGGTTCAATTAATTCACGGAGATTGTATCCAAAAAATGAAAGATTTAAGCGATAATAGTGTAGATATTGTTATTACAGATTTACCATATGGTATGTTTCATAAAAAGAAAAGAGAAAATACAAACTGGGATCATGCTATTAATTTAAATGAAATGTGGAGAGAATTATGGCGTGTAGGAAAAAAGAATTGTCCTATTTTTATGTTTGCTGATATGAGATTTGCTGCAACATTAATTAATTCACAACCAAAATGGTTCAAATATGATATAGCATGGATCAAAAATCAATCCACAAATCCTATGAATATGAAATATATGTTCGGTAAAGCAACAGAATATATATTAGTATTTTACAAAAAACGCCCTACATATAATGTATTTAAATATCACAAAGTCATCAAAGAATTAAAAAATGAAGTAAATGGTGGTATTTTAGGACGGAGTGGAGTAGAGAAATATACTAAAAGATATTATGAACCAAAACTACCATTAAATGTAATTAATTGTGGAAACGTTCATAATAAAAATAAATGGAAATGTGGTATTACTGAAAAGCCAGTACAAATAATGGAGCATATATTAAAATATTATTCGAATGAAGGAGATACTTGTTTAGATATATGTGCTGGTAGTGGTTCAACGGGTGAAGCATGTATTAATATGAACCGCAATTTTATAGGCATAGAATTAAATGATAAACATTTTGAGATATGTGAGAAAAGATTGAAAAAATAATCTGTGAGAGAATTATATGATGACTGAAATTATTTCAAAATTACCATTAGAATTAAAAAGAAAAATATTAGGATACAAACAATCACCACCGCATTTTACGGCTATTAAAAATGGATTATTTCCAATACGTGATAGTATGTTAAATATTATTGAAGAAGAAACAATTTCTCTCCGTGAAGAAGAAGAAGAAGAAGATTTAGATTCAGAGTGGTTAATGTTTCAATTAGAAATGGAAGATGAAGACGCTACACTAATAAATCTTCCGTATTATTATTTTGAGGAGGGGTTGCCGATTCCGCAGGATTAATTACTAAATTAATTGCTTCATCTTCAAACTCACTATTAGTATATATACCTATCTCTTCTAATCCATTTACAATAGGGGGACGTTCAATAGTTGATTTTTTATATTTACCTTTGAATGTACTAATTGATTTTTTATCAACTAATGGTGATAATTCATTTAATCTTTCATAATTATCATTTACTAATTTTAATAAATCTTTCGGGCGTATTCTGCTTTCACGAGGTAAGCCTAATTCTACTTTAATAAACCTATATAATTTAGCATATTCCAAATAACTATTTCTGTGATTTTCTGCTCTTCTGCTAAATGAAAAATATGCTTGTATTGTTCCTAATGTTGATGTTATTAATGATAAACCACCAACTATTTTTAATGCGTCATCTTCATATGTTTCACCAAATAGATTTTTTGCTGATAATGTTAATGATCCACAGATTGTAGAGAGAATAATTACGGGTAAATCAATACATAGTGCTTTATGTGAATATTTTGCTTCACATGATTTATGCAACATAGATAAACATAAACTATGTTCTCCTACCTCTTTCAAATATCCCTCCAAATTATTAGTCCATTTTATATTATTATTTTGCTCCATTAATAATATAAATTAAGAATTAATTTTTTTGAACCACCAACCATTATGATTGTATTTCACTTTTTTAAACTTCTCTCCAACTTTCAAATAAATATTCTGTCTATTCTTTTTTTCAACATCATTTGATTTATTACATGTTTCACAACAATAATCTTTAAAAAATGCGTTATTTATTTTTCTCACTTTTGATTTACAATTTTTACATCTAATCTCTCCACGTTGTAGCATTTCTTCTATTTTTTCTTGTTTCATTTGTTGAGCCTCTCTAAACTTTTCATATAATAATTCTTCCATTTGAATTAATGATTTTATATATTCTCCGTTAGTCATTACAATATTTTCCATATATATATTATCGCATAGAAAATAATATATATATTAACTAAAAAGATCCACCATATCCAGTTTGAGTATCAACAGTATCTAAATTAGGTGTTAATAGTAAGCCACGCTGTGCTATTGATGGAGGCATTTTAGGTATTTTCATAGAAGGTACTGGTGGTTTCTGCCCCAAAATGTCTTGTTCGAACCAATCAACTACACTCTTTCCCGCTTCATATAATGCTCCTCCCTCCAATACTGCCCCTGCTACTTGTAGGGGTATTCCTACCAAAGCACCGACACCAGTTGCGTCTAACGCCGTTCCTGCTGCCTCCAATCCTGCTGCTGCTGCTGTATCAGCACCTTCTGTTGCTGCCCCTTCTGCTAATCCACCCAAAGCATCACTTGCTCCTTCTGTTGCATCACTTAATGCTGATCTTGCCCCATCTGCTAAATCACCAGCATCACCTTCCATACCTTCTGCTGAATCTTCTAATGGTTCATTTTCTCCTCCTTCTTCACCCCGATCTTCTTCGCCTTCTCCATCGTGTGCGTTAGTATCTTCATTAGCCATATCTCCACGCTCTCTATCTTCATTTAATCCTTCACGTTGTAATGATCGGGACTGCATATCTTCTTGTCCCATTTGTAGTTGATTAGAACTTCTTTGAAAATCAATATCTCCAGTATCAGTCATAGGAGTATCAAATTGATTCATGAAATCCTCAAAACTTCCACTTGTTACTGGATCTTCACCATCAACTAATGCGTCATCAGCCATATTATCCTCTACCATATCACCACCTCCATCTTCCATAGTTTCAGCAGATGAATTACCTGCTCCACCCATTCTACTATTAGTGCTAAATGTATCCATCTCAACACCTTCACCCGTTGCTTCTACATCACCTTCGGGATCATATCCACGTGCTTTATTAAAGGCACGTTTACCAAACTTTTTAATTCCTTCCGTTCCTTCTCTGTCTAAATCCCCAACAGATTTGTTGAGTTTAGGTATTTTATATTCATATAGTTTTGATCCATATTTACCTACCATTTGTTTAAAGCCACGTACAGCCATTTCTTCACCTAATCCTTTTAAAGCGTTTAAATCTATTGTTTGCTCTGCCGATTGTACTAATGCCTTGTTCTGTGATTTGATATTATCAACATCGGCTCTATAAGCACCTAAATTACTATTAATTTGTGCGGCAGATTGAGCGTAAGCACCTAATCCAGCGTTATAAGATTGCATATATAATTAATAGTATATTATTATTTTTTCAATTACCATAATATTTTATCAGCGTAATAACCCGCTGTGCCTCTTATATTTCTATTCTTCGCATGTCTTTTTTTATAAGCGGCACGTCTTTTATCAGCAAACTCCTTACCTTTTGTTTTTGTGAAAGTAGGAAAATCTCCGTATCCAATAGCACCGATAGATGCCAGTTTTTTTAATTTCATCTTACCATCTTTATCTTTTACCTTTTTAAAAACATCAATTTTTTTCTTTTTGTTAGTTGATCTTTTTATAATAACTCCTAATTTTTTTGCTTGTCTTTTAGAATAGGCAGTAATTGAATAACTCATATATACTATATCAATATGTTTTTCTCTCCCAACTGAAAATATTATCTGCTTCATTTCTTGTTATTCGAACCCAAACATATCTACCATACCAACGCTTATCTTGTGTAATGTGAAATGATTTTATGAACCAATTTTTACTTTTCATTTCATCTAATCTTTTAGGTGTAAAAGCATTTACTGAACCCATATTTATTAACCAATATATTTCTCTCCGTGTTGTAGCCATAGCCTTCTGCATGAAAGCCCAAAATAATTTACGGGGACAAAAAGGCGGATTATCTAATGTAATATCTACTTCTTTTTCATTTTCTAAATAATCTATTCCTTCTTCAATCTCGCAGTAATGTTTATCAACGTGATCGGGTAGATTATCATAGAATGCTCCATCACCATATGTGCTATTCATTACAACATCACCTTCATTAAAAAAAGTATGTTTATTAATTAGATTTGTAGCCATTTCATGTTTTGTGTATACAATAGTTTTATCTTTTTTTGCCTTTTGCCCTAACGGGCTTTCTTCTGCTATTCCTTTCCACATATATATAATAATACAAATATTATATTATTATTTATTAAAACTTATAGGTAGGCTTGATATATACATTTGATTTTTTAGTCACACGGGACATAGCAGTATATCTTAATTTTGTATTCATAAATCCCCAATCCCAAATCATTATTTTTTGTTTAATTGTTTGACCTTGTGCTTTATGTGTTGTAATAGCCCAACCTACTAAAAACTTGTTCTGTAATTTTTTTGTTTCTATTTCATAATATTTATCTTTTCTCTCTAAACTTTTCAATTTTACTTTTTTATCATTTATTTCTTCTATGATCCATTCTTCATTATTAATTAATTCATGTGTCTTACCTTCATCAGCACTTTCACTAACTCTTGCCGTCATAGGTGTCCCAACAAACACTTTTATTTTCTGTGTAGGATTTGATGATTTGTCTTCTTTTGCCTCCATATAAGGCTCTGAAAAGAACTCATCATCTTCTGTTTTTCCAGCAGGTTCAATCTCAAATGTATCTTTAATATTTCTTGCTTCAATCACTTCTTCACTCACTAATAGATTTACCATTTTTCTTGTTTTATTTAAATAACAGATATGTTTTGTAATTAATTCTTCTACATCGTCCATAGGGGCAAAATCATTTTTATTTATCATATTCATATTATGTTTGTTGTCATGTAATAATTTAGCAAAATCTTCTTGTCCTTCACCTACTCTATGATTTACTAATAATTCTGCTTGTTTTTTAATTAGATTTTTCACTCTAGGGTGAGTAGCATAAGTCTTGTAGGGATTATTAATCATTTCTACTGGCTCAACTTGTCCCCAATCACCACACAATAATATAGGTAGTCTTGTTAGATATTTCAACCAAATTATATAATTCCATGCCCATGAAGCATTCATACTGATCTCATCAACAATAATACAATCATGTTTTCTACAAATAGTATCTACTTTTTCAACGGGCATTTCCATACGTTTATTCAATCCCAAACCCCTATGAAATGTTTTGCCGTCAATATTCATCGCTGCTTTATTTGTGAATGTTAATTTTAATGGTGAATGATTTTCACTAATTTTTTTAATAATATGTGATTTTCCCGTTCCTCCATCACCCGTAATACATATACAGCCCCTTTTTGCTGCGGCAGAATACATACTACTATTAGTTGCGGGATTATATCTATAATCACCAAACATATAGTCCTCAACTTTTTCCCAATCTTTACTATCTGTAATATCCAAAATCGGTGTTTTTCTTGTAATAAATGATTTATTTATTAAATTATCCACATTATTATACACTTCTCCGTTGTAGGCATTAACTACATTTAATCCCCTAAAATCATAAGATCCACTATAAAACTTTTTAGGTATTTCCATTTTGTAGCCACCAATTTTATTAGATAATTTATCCTGCCAGTTTTTTCTCAAATATGTTTTATCACATGCAAACATATCTACTTTTCTGTAAATAGGATATGATGTAATATTTTCAAATACATCTTTTTTTAGAAACTTCTTCATCATTTGATATTGTCTAATATTCATATTATCCAATATTTGTACGTATAATGGTAAATGATTATCAATTAACGGGGCTTCGAACTCTTGCCCGTAGATATATAAATGTTTATTAATCATTCCTTCATCAGCCATAACCATAGGATATGATTGAATGAATACATCTTTATTTTTATCCAAATAATTATTAACATCCGCAAATTGTGTTGATAGTTTTGCTGTGATCTTCTTTTTACTCATTTTACCACACAATCCAGTTGTAAGATTACATAAGAACTTACCAACCTTTTTATCTCCACAATTCATATAGTCCTCAAACAATTTATGAAATAATGTTTTCTTTTTTGTTGCTACAACGTTCAAATGATATTTTATATTGCTTTTATTAATTATTTTCTTTCTCAATCCAAAATCAACAATTGCTTTTGAATAAATATTAGTTTTGTGAAATAATGTAATATCATCAGTTTCAACATAATAGAACCCATCAGTAATTTTTTGATTTTGCTGAAACTTCACCCAAACACTATTGAAGCCCAACACATACCAATTATCATAAGGATTAAGCACACAATCAGTATATGCTTTATTAATATCAAATCCAATTGTATCTTTACTTACTTCTTCTGTGTAAGTGCTTCCACACAACCAACCCCTATGCGATCTATCCTTCACTTGTTTATTAGTGAATAATGCGTATACATCGGGGGACATTCTGCTTTTTGCGTGGAAAAGTTCTTTTGATTTATTAAACATTTTAATACCATATGATTTTAAGCCTCTTCCATTCCATGCTTTATCATCTTCTTTATAAAAGTTTTCTGCCAGTTTCATCTCTTCTGTTTCATAAATATATTTCACATCATCTAATGCGAATGTATGAATACTCATTTTATCGAACCCCAACGTGAAAGGTTGAGGCATTTTTCCCGTTTCAATTATTTTTTTTATCATCATATCAATCATATTTTTCTTTTCATTATCGGAAGGCACGGGGATATATTTAACTTCCAATTCTGTCTGTTCTTTTTCTTCACCTTCATCTTTCTTTTTCTTTTTTGCCTTTTTTGATGCTTGTGCTTTTTTAGTCAAACTCTTTCTCTTCCATGCATCAATTATAGGATTTAAATGCCCGTCTATGATCTTACAGAATATAGACGGAGTATATTTATTTCCTTTATTGTAGTGGAAAATAAACTCGTCATCTTGATTAATCAAATAACAATTTATTTCAAATCTTCTACAAAATCTCTCAATCATATCAACAGAAACAGCCCAATCAGTATGTTCTTCATCAAAACAACCATACATTCCGTGTAGTTCTTCCCAAACTCTTTTTTGATGCATACACGTCACCCTTAACCGTTTAGGTACTTTACTATTCCATTTACCATTTTTCATAGGAGTAGCGTATAAATGATTGAGATAGTCATAGAAGCAACTACCTTTTTTAGTGTCCCACACCTGCTTATTATCACAAAACTTATCATCGGGGACAAAACCACCTCTGATAAGTGAAGGAGCAGGAGGATCAAATAATGAATTAACATTTTCATTAAACATGCTTTTTTGCATTTTATTTGCGTCTTCATCAGCAACATAAGCATCTTCATATTCATCTTCCAATTCAGCAATTAACTCTTCTATCAATTGACGTTGTTTTATTAAACTTCTTCTGTTGCTTTTAGTTCTATACTCCAAACTAAACTCTTTTACAAAAGCGGGGACATTAGGTTTTTTTAGTGCGATCTTCACATTAAAATTATGTTGATAATCAACAACTGCCTTCGCTTTCGGAACAATATTTCCTGCTTTATTAATCGCTAAATCTTTAAAAGTATTAATGCGGGGTAATGAAAATCTCTTACCATCTTTTACAGCCTTTCTCAATATTTTTTTAAACTTCTTACTGAACCCCCCACCATATATAACATTCACTTCTTGTGTTTTATATACCATTTTTAGTGGTTGATCTTTTGCTTTATAAAATATCGGTTTAGACTTGTAATCAGTAGTAAGATTTTTCCAATTACCTTTTACTTTACGGAGAAAGGTTTTACTTCCTTTCTTTACTTTAAATCTTGCGGTTTTGTTTAATCCACTCATACTGCTATACTATATATAAATATAATAATAAACTGTCTTTAAGTTGATATTCCTTATAGTTTATAAGGAGAAAGTTAGTATTGTTACGTGACGCCGCCTCTCCACCCGTTAAGGCAGAGAGGCAATTTTATAGTATATTGAGGTATGTTTTTCCTAAATGATCTACTTAATCTTTTTAATTTTCTTCAAACATTTTTTGAATAATTTTTTGTATTTTTTCTGTTCCCTTACCATTTCACGTTTCTTTTTCTCCTCCCATTTATCAACAGTATACCATACTTTTCTGTTGAATGTGAAAGGTTTGAGGCAATCGGGCTGCTTTCCGTCCCAATCAATAACAATATCACTCACCTCACCATCACTATCCACGTTATAAGGTATTTTTCCCTTATACATCCATGTAGCAAAACAGCACATCCCATTACAGACATACCATTTGAACTGATGCATATTTACTAAATAATATCCCAATTTTTCCATCATTTCCAACCTTTTTGCTGTGAGAGAATAAACGGGCATCAAATATGAAATTATCAGCGGGTGTAATTTAGCACTATGCTCCAACCATTTATCACATATACTAAATGGTAGATTTCCAATAATTATGCCCGTTCTTATGGGGCTAATATTATATTTTATATTACCGCATTTAAAGAAGTCTTTTCCTTCACTAATCTCACACCAATCAATATCAATATTTTCAGCCATTTTGAAAGTCCAACCGCAATCGAAGAGTTGTCCGTAATATGAACCATTCTCATTATTTCTACACGGATCTAAAATGCTTACATGACAGCGTGGTTTTCCTCCACACGTCCAATTAAATAATTTACTAACAATTTCAATATGCTCCCGTGCTAATGGACGTGGTGTAATAAACACGTCATTTGCTGTGGAGCGGTTTTTGATTTTGTGCTGTGTGCTAATAATACTCATTCTTATATTTAGGTTAGGTATTGTTACGTGATGCAGCCCCGCAACTGCGGGGAATATATCACTTATTTTTTATGATTATTTTACTTCAATTTTCTTATCCCTCCGTGAATGATATGATTTTATTAATGATTATTTTACTTCAATTTTCTTATCCCTCCGTGAATATCAACATTTTTTTTATAATATTTTTAAATCAATTTTCATATGAGCCGTGAATATCAACATTTTTTTTATAATATTTTTAAATCAATTTTATTTTCAGCAGGGCATTTCAATATCTTCAACATTTCCACACCTATATTTTCTCTCCCCCGTGTAATTTTCTTTTAGTTCAAATGTATCAACTATAACATGACAATCATCGGTTTCATTAGCCACACGGATAATTTCCATAAATCCCGCTGGTGATTTTAGTTCCCAACCATCATCAACTGATTTCATATAGAATGAAATATTTTTTTCAGTCAGTTTTTGTGAGAATCTAAACACATCAACGGGGCATTCATCACGAAACTTGTAGATATATAATTCTTCCCCCTCCTCAACACTTGATAGGGAAACATATTCATCTTGTATTAATTCAGCACCAAACTCATCATCACTTTCACTTTCTTCATCACTTTCTTCATCATGTTCAAAACCTTCCCAACTGGGATCAGCAAATGGAAACTGATCTTGAACGTTATTCCACGTGTGGTAATCCGCAACCATCCCCTTCAATTGTTCGATAAACCGCTGCTGCTGCTTTTGAATGTGCGTCATAGTAAAGTTAAGTAGTGTGGAAGACATTTCGGTAGTGTTATATAGTATCTTTGTTACGTAGTGCTGCCCCGCATATTGCGGGGAAAAGTACTTCAATTTTTTAGTTCAATTTTTTAATTCAATTTTCTTATCTCCTCCTCAACCCTAACTTTACACGTAAATATTCTTTCTTCTTTTGAATAATACTGGGTTCTAATGATTTTAATAATTCTTCATTATTAGCAAAGAAGTATATAGCAGTTCTCCATTCTTTTAATTTGATTTGTGATTCCATAAACGCATCAATACATAGTTTTAGATGCTTTTTACAGAACCAATCATCATTTACTTCATCACCCTCAACAGCAATCCTATCTCCGTTTTCCTTCACCATATAAACCATTCCAATAACTACCTTATAATTATTGAAATAGTTTCCGTTCCACGCTCTTTGAAGGCATCTACCTACCTTGCTGTTGTGTTCTCCTATCTGTTGAAACACTCTGAACCACTCATATTTATCAGCAAAGGTAGTATATTTATTCAATAGTTTCTTGTATTGTTTACACTTCTTCTTTTTGAATGGTTCATACTCTAATGTAGTATAGCCGTGTAATTTCATTATCAACCCTAATGTCCCACCACATTCTGTGTTAGGATCTTTGTAGTCATCAATAATATTACCTTGACTATCCACATTCCACGCATGGAAGGCAGGATTAACACTGGGCAGATTAGCATAAAAGTACTTCAATTTATTTGCATCTATCTCCATATTCATTTTATCCGTTAATGTTTTATCTGTATGCTGACCTTTTACTACTGGTGGATTCGAAATCAATTTAATTGTACCATCTCCATTTTCTAACCCTAACCTTGCTTTTTTTTGTTCGTTTTTTGCAACATTTTTATTTTTTTTTGTTTTTTTTGACGAAGTAAGCAAGGTTACCGTTGAAGTATTAGAAACCCTTGCTGTATAGATCATATCCGTTGATGTTTTAGTCATGATATTTCCTTGATAATTGCAATCAATTTTTTTTTTATTTTCGTTCAATTTTCTAAAATGTTGCATATCCGTTGAGGTGAATGTCGTACTTTATTTCTAGGATATTTTAAATCAATTTAAAGTTACTGTTGAGCGGAATAGTGTACTTTATTTCTAGGATATTTTAAATCAATTTAATTTTTTGATGGGGGGTTGAAGTTAGGGTTAGGCTGAATACCCGTATAAGTTTTTTAGATAATTCAATTCAATTTTCTAAAAAATT
>WLWG01001051.1_pt1 | contig 26374 bp, 29 predicted proteins | sample 6712871 | NCBI WGS metagenome assembly WLWG01 (sample SAMN12718693, study PRJNA515312) | sponge metagenome | isolation source: marine sponge | host: Mycale hentscheli | place: New Zealand: South Island, Marlborough, Capsize Point | collected 2003-05-01
CCATATTAGGTACTAAACCTAAAGGAGATACTAAAATAAAAACCGATGGATTTTCTTTTATAAATAAATCCTCTAACTTTTTTAAATCACAAGATAAATCTTCTAAATTACAATCACACATAAAAGTATCATACCCTAATAACATTGGTGAACTTACATCGGTTGCCCAACTCAACGATGGTACAACTATTTTTAAGTTTTTTAATCTGTTTGTTTCTTTTAATGTTGCTAATGTTAATAAAATTGAGGATGAACCAGAATTAACAAATACTGAATACTTTGTACCTATTTTTTTTGCCCATTTTTTTTCTAATTCCCAAGTTAACTCACCTTTGGTTAATCTTGGTATCTCTTCTTGAGATAACCATCCTACTAGGGAATCTATATCAGCCCTATCTATTGTGTCACTTACTAATCTTATCATAAACTTTTTTTATTCCTTCACCTAAAGGTAATGTTTTAAACATAGGAAGTAAAGACTTTAACTTATCTATACTTACATCTTTTCTGTATTGCCCATCAGGTTTAGTGGTGTCAAATAGTAATTTAGTTTTTTCTAAATTACAACTTTTTAATGCAATTTTAGCCATTTCTTCTATCGATAAGTTATCTTCAGTTGCAACATTAAAACTTTCATATATGTTTTTTTCTAAACATTCTTTAATAACCCAAGCTAAATCATCTGAATGCATAAATTGCCTTAAAGGTTTACCTGTCCCAAATAACTCTAATTTATTACCACCATCTTTTTCCATTTTAACTATTTTCTTAACTAGGGCAGCTATGAAGTGACTATTTTCACCAAACTTATCATTTTCACCATATAGATTACATGGTGTTAGGTATTGATATTTGGTTTCATATTGTTTGTTATAGGCATCTATTTGCACTGCTAAACATCTTTTAGCGTAACCATATGAAAAATTTGTTGGGGTTGGTGGTCCTAGATGTAGATATTCTTCTGTCATTGGGTATTTATCTACTTTGTCTGGATATATACAGGTACTTAAAATACCAATAAACCTATCTACACCTGTTAAGTGTGACCATTTAAGAATATTAGTGTTCATTATTAAATTCTCCTCAAAATAGTCAACTGGTTTATTAATATTGTCTATTATTCCACCTACCTTTGCGGCTAAATGTATAACTATATCATATTTTTTTCGTTCCATATGAAATTTCACCTCTTTTTCATTTAATAGATTTAACTGTTGAGATGAATAATAATCACCATTAGGTATTATTTTTTGTAGGCTCTTACCTACCATACCACTACCACCTGTTATTAAAATTTTATTTTTCATATTCCATTATTACACTTTTAATTTCCATATTACCTCTTTTAATTATTTCACCATATCCTGTAACAATAAAACCTAATTTTTTGTAGATGTGTTTAGCCCTTTCATTATTTTCTAAAACTTCTAATTTAATTTTAATAATATCAAACTCATTGAAAAGTTTATTTATGAATTTATTATAACATAACTGAGCCAAACCAAACCCCCTATAATTAGGGTGAATATCACAACCTAAGTACATTGTTTTATTTTCATCATCCCAATTAGAAGTCCTAAAATACCCAATAGGTTTAGTACCTAATTGGATTATGTAGAATTTAGGTTTTGATTTAGTGAACCATTCAGTAGACTCTTCTAACGAAAATTTAGTATTATTATGGAGAAATTCTTTTGATTTATTTCTTATGTATAAAAAAAATCCTAAATCTTCTATTAACATTTTTCTAAATCTAATATTATAATTTAGTAACTGATTAGGTGCAAATAACATTTTTTCAATAGACTTACTTCCATATTCTATAATATTATTACCAAAATAAGGAACTCTAAATTCTTCTGCAAAATCTTTAAAATTAAGTCCACACTCAATGAGTAAATCGGCGAAGTTCTTATGACAATCATTTCCATTTCTACCACTTATCCTATCTACTGGGTTTGGATTACTTTCGTAAATCCTTTCCATTTGTTTTGTTGATATAAGACCATTAGAGATACTACACCCACCATCTGGATATTCATCATTAACACCACAGAAAGAACATAGATACCCCTCTGGGTTTTGACGTTCTAATAGAAGTGAATCGAAGTTATCAATATGTGGTAAGTAATCATCTTCACAGAAGATATAATAATCGAACTTATCCTTATACGTTTCATATACGTGAAATAGTTGCCCATAGGATTCACCTAAGTTACTATGTCGCTCTAATATAGTAACCTCACAACCCATTTCATCCACTAACCCACCAATGTTATAATATTCGTCATCTACACCAAGGAAGATAGGTTTAACAATGGTTATCTGAGATAGGTTGTGCTTAAGTGTTGATAACTTAAGTATATGATCCTTAACGTAGTTTTTGTTAGGGGCTCTCCTTTGACCAGACCAAGTAGCAATTACATAGTTTATTTTTTCCACACCAATACGAAGTTAGTTGGTGATGTCAACGGTTCTTCAGCAAGAACTTCCGTATTACCTTTTAAATCTAATAATTCATTCTTACTGTAGGTATCAAAATTACCACCAGCTGCAAAATGAATTATAAAGTTACAAGTAATATAACCATTATCCGATCCATCGATGATATTTGTCTTATAAACATCTTGTAGTCCTCTATCCAATTCAGTATAAGCGTAGTTACTAATTATCAAATCATATTCTTCAACTTCTAATTCATCAAATGAAGAATTTCTAAAGTTCTTCACCTTAAGTGTGTTAAGATATCTCGCAGTTAAAGCGTTAGCCTCTGGAATATCCATAATATGATAATCCTTGATATCGAAGTAATCATTGATTATTTTACATTGTCCACCATAACCACCACCAATCTCAGCGATTCTAAATCCGTTTAAGTCACCGAAAGTGTTAATTATGTCAGATAAGACCTTTATATAACGTAAGGTACTTGGGGCAATTGTAAAGTCACCGTAATCGTGTGGAGTTGATCCACCATAATTATCATTAGTTTTAAACTTCTTAAGATTTTCTTCACTAAGGAGTTGTGGGTTATCTCTCTTGATTATATCAATATAGTTTTGTCCGTATTCAACAGAAGTATGCTCAAGTATCTGAGTATATTCTGGAACGGTTTTAAAAACATTAAAAGCCTCTTCGTTTTGAGAAGCCTTTAAACATACCTCTGGGTAACCAGTATTGTTACTTACACTTTGCATATTACCATCCTTTTTTAATACACTCTACGATGTATTCTCTTTCTTCTTTACTTACCCACCACCCAACTGGAATTGAAGTAAGTTTTCCTTTTATTGTATCCAAGTTTGGGAGTTGAGTTCTATACTCAGCTAAACAAGAGTGAATATCATTTCTCTCATGTACTTGGGATGTAGCGATACCACATTCTTTCATATGTTTTGTAAACGCATCCTTATTCTCCACTAATAAAGAGTAAATCCAAAACGAAGATTCCATTCTAGAATCTCTATCTAATAGAGTCACCCCTTTAACATCTTTCAATGATTTATCGTAATATTGACCATTTTCTTTATGTTTTGAAATTACATTCTCTTCAACCTCAGATAAGTTAGTCATGCCGATAGCAGCACTAACATCGTTCATATGAAATTTGAATCCCCATTCTGAGATATCAGCTTCACATCTAAAGTCTTTTCTATCAGATTCTCTATCAATACCGTACCATCTAAGTAATTTAGCCCTATTATACAATTCTTTGTGTGGTAATAATAACGCACCACCATCAACAGACGTTAAATGTTTAATTGCTTGAAAACTAAATGTGCAGATATTACCATAGGAACCAATATTTTTCCCATTAAATTTAGACCCTAATGCGTGCGCACAATCTTCTATAATTGCAGGTTTAAAACCATACATTCTTAATGCATCTTCTTGTATCCTCTTTAGTTTATCTAAATCTACAGGATAACCACCCCAATGAACTAAAAAGATAATTTTAGTCTTAGGCGTTATTTTCCTAGCTAAATCATCTAAATCCATATTTAATGTTTTGGTGTCGATATCAACCCATTTAATTTTTAGGTTATTGGCTAATATTGGGAAATTAGTTGCGGTACAAGTTAATGGTGTCGATAAAACTTCATCTCCATCTTCTAAACCAGGCCAATTAGAATTATAATGTACCACACCTTCATACGATACGTTAAATGTTGCAGGTTTTTTTAATAAATGTAGCGCTAAATGTTCTCCTGAAGTTGCAGAATTAACCGTTGCCACATAATCATTATTAAAAAAATCCCTTAATCTACCCTCAAATTGATCTACAACTGGTCCTTGACCAATAAATCCAGATTCTAACACTTTTGTCACTGCTTTGGGAGCTTTTTTGGACATATAAACCTTAAATAAGGGTATATTGTATTTTTTTTCTTTTTTCATTAATTTAAATTTTTAATTCTATTATACATTGTTGGATAATCTTTTATATTCTTACTACTATTAGTTATATTATGTTTACCTAATACATACTCCTTCTCTTCATTCTTAATCGAGTTTTGTAGTGTATTTGAAACACCTTCACTCCTTAATCTTTGTACTACCATTTGTTGTGATAGTAAAATTGGGTTTCCATATTTCTTATATAATCTATAATAAAACTCTACATCGTTCAACCAAACTAAATCTTCATCGAAAAAATTATTATCATTTTTAAATAGTATTACACTAGGTCCACTAATAGTATTTATTCCACACAACACTTTAGTTGGATTGTCATATTTTGGAGATAATGGACTAACTAGATTATTAGTATTATCTTCATAACAATGATAAGTTCCTACTGCCCCCCAACCTGCATCACTGACATTTTCCATCATTTCTTTCAAAGCATTTTCCGAATGGAAATAATCGTCTTGAAATATAGTCTTAATGTATTCACCTTTAGCTTTACTAATTGCGAAGTTTAAGTTTTTAGCTGCACTACCAATACCAGTATCATTTTTGTAGTACGTTAAGTTTAAATGATTCCAATTATCACACTCGTCCTTAATGATAGAACTTAAAGAATGATCTGAGATAATAATCTCATAGTCGGTATAGGTTTGATTTTCAATACTCTTCAATAAGAAGTTAATCATATAAACACCCATACTTTTTCCGTTGGAATAATTTAATTCTGTTGTTGGTATGCAGATAGATAACTTCATTATACAATTTTTATCCATGAATATGGTGGTACATCTTCATTTGAGTGAGTATGTACGAACCATGTCTTCGGTGTTATAACTCTTTTGTTTGGATTCATATTCAAATAAGATCCCCACCAAGAGAACGTTGAATTAGCAGTAATATTATCCTTACATAAGGACATTAAGTACATATCCATAAAATCTTTTTGTCCTTCAATAAATGTTGCGTTTATATTAGTAAAGTTATCCTTACACCAAGCAATGTCATCAGAGAAAATTACAAAGTGCTTATCTCTACCAACTTCATCAATACTATTGTTATAATAATCCATCCCTAAACGATTATAAAAATTAACTTTTAAGAAATCACCTCTTCTTACGTGAATACTACAAGTATCGTCACCATTTACTATATCAGAATATCTCATAGTCAAATACTTTAAGGTATTATCATCAATACTAAACAAATCTAAAATCTTATCTTCATTACCACTCCAATACTTTTCAGATTGGTAATACCCATCAATCAATACTCCTTCTGAGTAAGGTATTGGGTGATAAGTTAATGATTCGTATTTGTAGTAACTCTTATGTGGGATATTATAACCAACAGGAACTTTTCTGAATATATTTTCAATATAAGTGTTCCAATGTGAGTGTACTTGCATCATTCTAGATTCATCTACAGTAAATTCTACACCATTATCTAGTGCCAATGAATAACCTGTTGCAATCTGAAACAAATAGTTACCTAAACCACCTTTTAAATTAGTAATAACCATTAATCAATAATATTTCCACTAATTGTTAACCAATCATCAAATTGTTTATTTAGGACATCCTCAGTCCACTCTTGATAATTACCCCATCCCTTTCTTTTCATTTCCTCACTTTGCCTTGTTGCATAATGTTTGTATTTCTTTATTAAAACATCTCTATTAAGGTATTTATAATGTAATAGTTTTATACCACTATCATTTATACTAATAACATTACCTGTAAGATTTGCAGTGTGACTTCCAGGTGCAAAATTACTTTCTATTATTTCTGAAGGTTTAAAAATACATGGTTTTGAATAATCAACTTTAAAATAACCATTTTTTATTTCTTCATAAATTTGTTTATCAGTAGTCGGTAAATTTTCGGACATCATTTCATAACCAGCCGCAATTATATGAGTTGCGTGAGTTTCATATAATATATCTAAAATATTTGGGTGATATATTAATTCATCTGTGTCACATACAATTACCCAATCAGCATCTGAGTTTTTCCAACAGTTGTTTCTTATGTCCATTAATGTCGACTCTTCAAATTTACCATTAGTGTTGAAGGGTATTACATTTATATTATTGAATTCCTTTATTATTTTTAGAGAATTGTCTGTCGATATATTATCATAAATCGTGATATTTCTCGCAAATTGTTTATAATGTCTTATAAAATAAGGTAATATTATTTCTTCATTGTAACATGTAGTAAAAACATCGACAGTCATAGATACAATTATATGTATTATTTATTACAAAGTCAATAAAGAATATGATTTTTTTCTTTTTGTATATTCGATATATAGCTTAACTTTATCCATATTAACTTTATGATCATTTAGTGGGTTTTGTTCATTATATATATAGTTAATTTCATTCATAAATTTATAATGTTCTTTACCTGACATCTCTAACATAGGGTACATAAAAGATAAATCACCCGTTGTTGACCAATAGTACCCATCATCATCATATAAATCTTTTCTTTTAATATTTCTCCATAAAAATATTTTCCATGTTCTTAAATGTGAAGCGGTATATGATTTTTGTCTTAGGTTTTGGAAGTCATTAACTGGTTGCGAAAACCCCATTCTTCCATCAGAATAACTAAAACATCCGTTAGCTATCCATATCTCACCACTATTGTAATGATTAATTACCCTCTCAAAAACTTTATTATCAGGTAACCAATCATCACCATCTACTTCTATAAATATGTCTTCACCATCAATACCTTCAGTATCTCTACATATTAAATCGTAGTTACCACCTTGATATCTTTTTTCTTTATTTCTAATTAAAATAAATCTATCATCTTCTTTTATAAAATTATCTACAACATCTGCAGAATTATCGGTAGAAATGTCATCAGTTATATAACATACAAAATTTTTATATGACTGAGACATTATAGATGCTAATGTTCTTTCTACAATATCACCACTATTATATAAAGTTACGCCTACTACTATTTTCATAACACACTATTATATTCTTCTATTATTTCAGAAACTATATTCTCTGATTTATATTTTTCTACATCAGAAGGAACACCATTTAATTCTTTACTTAATATATTTCCTTGTTCATCTATCTGATATACCCATCCAGATTTACCACATAACCAGCCTTCTATTGTAGTTCGTCCCATAAGTATGCTCGCAGTTTCTTTACATTCTTTTACATAACGTTCAACATCCCAAGTAGACTCATGATATTTAACATTTTCATTAGTTAATAAATCATCTAAGTAATCCGATTTATTAGTACCAACTAACCAAAGTTCTTTATTATTTTCTTTAGTGTAATTTACTAAATCATATATTGTATTTTTTCTAAGATAATCTATTGTACCAACAAACAGAACAAATGGTTTTGTTTTTACATTATCATATGTTTTAAATCTTTCACCATCTATGGGATTATAAATCACACTTATCTTATCTTCAGAAATGTCCCACCCATTCTTAACAAAATCTTTAATACTTTCTCTAATAGTTATATATTTTTTTACTTTATCATCCACAACTGGTTCCTCTAAATTGGGGATAACTTCAGAATGTACTGTATTTACAAAAGTGAAATTAGGGTAAACTTTTAATAAATGTTCACCTATAGGTTTGTGATTTATATGTACTATATCGTATTTAACTTCACTTATTTTATAAAGTTTACCTTCTTCAGATAATTTAGTACCATTCGCAGTATTTAAAGACCATTTACCGTCACCTAATTTAAAACCAGGTGGTTCTTTAATAGAATAACAATTCACTCCGAATTTTTTTATTCTTTGTACCATCTTAGGACCAATATTAGAAACAATATCTACTTCACAATTTTGTTTTGTTAGTTCTTTCGCCAACTCATAAACATGTAATTCAGAACCAGTATAGTCATTAAATAAAAGACAACCAATTAAAACTTTCATTTTATTATTTTTACCAAAATACTTTTTTGATTTTACTGGTAATGTGTCTTTGAATTTTTCTGAAAATTTTTTTCTATTATTTTCCCACTGATCATTAGTTTGCCCTATAGATAAATGTGTTACATCAATGTCTGAAGTAACTCCTACTTTTACACCTTCTAAATAATTTCTAAAACAAAAATCAACATCGTAAAAATGAAAACCATTTACTTCTTCATCAAAACTAACCTTTATCCTATTTTTATGAACACCAAAAAATAACCCATCAACTATGACAACATTATCTAAAAAATTAGATTTTTTTGGGGAATATTTAGACAACCACCTATTACCATTGTCTTTGTGATATACTTGTCCATACATGTGTAGTGGATTTTCCCACCACATACCAGATTTAGGTATCTCTCTAGACCCAGCAATACCTATGATACCATATTCTTCATTTTTAGTAAATGACTTTAATAATTTCTTACCCCAGTTCTTTGTTTCAAAAATAATGTCATCATGACAAAAAACTACAATATCGTTTGTAGTTTCTTTTAACGCTTTGTTATAAAGTTCTGTAAGGGAATATTCACCATTGTTTATATACTGAATAACCACTAGTCCTTTATGGATTCCAGAGGTTTTCTTAATGTGTTCTATATGTTTTTGATTATCTACCCTAGTAGAAAATACAACACTAATCATCCTTTAAACTATTAAAATAATTTCTTATTTCTCTACCCAAATCTTGATCATTAGGGTATTCTTTAATTAAATCAATAACATACTGTGAATCAAAATTCACTTTTACATAAAAGTCATTAACCACTTTTGTTTTTGTAGTATTATATACAGTGTCCTTAACTTGTCTGTACTGATTTAACGTTCTTTCTTTAGTCATATTTTATTATTTATTGTTTACCTGTTGATCCAAACCCACCTTCACCTCTTTCAGTTTCAGATAGGTTATTAACTCTAACCAATTTACTTATACCTTGTCCTACAACATTCATAATCACACCCTGTGCGATTCTTTCACCTGGTTGTATCGTATAATCTTCATTACTTAGATTTACCACTATTACACCGACATCACCTCTATAACCTTCATCCACAGTTCCTGGTGTGTTTAAAACAGAAATACCATACTTTAACGCCATACCACTTCTTGGTCTAACTTGTAATTCTGTATTTGTTGACAACTCAAACTTTAATCCTGTTGGTATTAGTTTTCTTTCCAATGGTTTAAGGGTAATTGGTTCAGAGATAAACGCTCTTAAGTCAAACCCACTATCCCCTACTTTTGCATACTCAGGATCAGGATTGTTAGAATTATTAGTGAAAGAAGTTTTAATTTTAAAGTCTTCTGAACTAATGTTTGAAACATCAAAGTCGTTGTTTGAGTTAAGGGACTCTAATTGTTCCATAAGACCCTTTAACTCATTTAATTCGTTCATTTGTTGATCTAAAATATCCATATTATTTTTTTTCTCCTTCTGTTAAAGTTGTGTGTGTTCCATCACAATACCCATTTGGGTCTGATGTTTGTCCACATCCACATTTTGGTCTTTCGTTTTCCATTTTTAATTGTTTTTTTCTTCTATTATTGCTAAATCATTAGCTTGTTTTAAAATGGTTGATAGTGTACTACCATACCATTTAGATTGTTTATCATCTTCTGGTTTATCATAGTTGATAATCGCCTGATATTCTTCTTCTGATAAATCAACTCCGTATTTAGTTGCATAGTATACTGAACGCTCACCGACTCTCATAGATACTAATTCTTCGTTGAATTCATACATTTTTCCTTGATTATTTCTATGCCACTCCGACTCATTCCATTTATAAAGAAATGTTTTTCCTATCTGATGTAGAAAACATACTTTAACGATACATTGTGCCTCTACAGATAAACTCTCAGGTAATAACTTATTTATACCTATAGCGTATTTGGTGGTTTTTAATATATGTTCAACCAATCCACCAGGAAACGCATTATGTAGAGATTTCATTGTAGATGCAGGTGCAGTAAATAAATCCTCTCCTAAGTATTTTAATAACTCATCAGATAAAATACCATATAATTTATTTTTCTCTAAAAATACTTCCTTATTTTTTACTATTTTTTCTTTCAAATCCATGATTTACAAGTTTATTATAATAATAAGGAATTTATTTTACTAAGTCAACTTCCTTAACTTTTTTTTCTGAAATTAATTTTTTATATAACTCTTTTCTATTTTCACATACAGATTTCATATCGTATGTACCATTAACTGTTTTATATAAATTTTCACCTAATTTGGTTATTAGTTCAGGATTTAAAATTAACTTTTTTAAATGAGAGTACCAAAACTTATGGTTTTTACTTGTGGGAACTAAAAACCCATTAGCTTCTTCATTTAAGTTACCACCTTTTTCATACGCATTAACAACATCTATTTGGTAAGGTCCAAAGTCTTGTGCGATTAACGCTTTCTTATGGAAACCTGCCTCAATAACCTTTAGTTGTGATTTTACTTTATTAAACGTACTTTCTTTAAGTGGTGCGAGTGATATGTCGAATAGGTTGTAATTAGAGGCGTATGAGGTAATAGGTTTAGTCCATACCCTTCTATATGGTTCGTTACCTACATTTTCATATTCTTTGTTTTCAAAAGAAAGTAAAAACTTTTTATAATCTTCACTCACTAAGTTATAGTCATCAGTAAAAATTTTTTCGTATTGGTACCATACAGATTCTTTTGGTTTAATAGGTCTTTGTTTTTGTTCTCCCGTTTTTGGGTCCATCATAGTCATAGTACCTCTTAAATCGTACCCACATAAAACAAACTGTACTTTATCTAAAAGTCCATCAGTCTTTAATTTACCCATAAGTCCTCTAAGAATCTCCAAATCTTTTATATGTGAAGAACCACCTAACCAACCGATACGTACTCTATCACTTTTTTCTGTATTACTTTGATATTGTTTTTCATTTGTGTCAATTGCGTTTGGTAGAACAAATACGTTTTTATTTAATTTAGAGATTTCATCTGCGAATACAGATGTAGTAGTAATAACATTTCTAGAAACTTTTATATTATTAGAAATCTTTTTATCTAAATTATTTTGTTTTATGATTTGCCACGCTGGATGATCTGGACCTGGTGACCAATGATCATCAATATCCATAACAGTTGTGATACCTAATTCATCACACCTATCTAATAATTTAGGTAGGTTATCGTAATCACCCAAAGTTCTGTGATAATGAATTAAATCGTATTGTTTTAGGTAATTATCATTATTTAATTGTGGTTCGTAATCAATATCTACATGAAAATCTTTTGGGAAGTATTCTTCTAATTTTATATGTGGTATCGTTGAACGATAATAACTTACACCAGTTCTATCACTGGGTACTACTAATACTTTAATCTTACTCATAATATAAACGTTTTTATAATGATAAGTATTAATGTTTAATTTTTAAATAATATTTATAATTTTTTTACAATATTATTCCTAAATTTACTTAGATAGTTTTTAATATTTATAGGTGGTATCACTATTTTTTTGATTTCATCCTGTATTGGTGTTGAGTAATAATATGGACCATACTTTGTATAACCAGGTAATAAAGAAAGATTAATTGCGAGTACTAACTTAAATTTATTATTTATTATCTGGTACCCAATATCCACTTTAGAATCTAAATAGTTATATTCAGTATTAATATTAATACTTTCTATTTTTACATCTATATATGTACCGTCTATTATGTCTACTTTAAATGTCATTTCACCATCAAAATAAGTGAAAATGTGACTACCATACACATCACCAATAAATGCATCACCACTTATATTACTATTTACAACACCTTTTTCTACATCATAAGATGTTAAATTTATGTCATTAATAGTATATGAAATATCTCTTTTTCTGAAACTAAGATAATGTTTTGTTGCTGCACCATTACCTTTTACTTTTTTTGGTGGTTCCGATGATAATATTTCATTTAAAGGTATAGTTTCAGATATAGGTAATCGAGATGACAAAGAATTATTTATTAAATTTATAACCATTTCTTTATTATCATTTAACAAAGATGGTAAATCTAACATTTTAGTTTCTACAGTTTTTATTATGTCAGAAACTGCAGTTGCGTAATTAATACCAAAACCACTACCTTTTGTATCGTAACCCAAAGTAGTAAGTGCTTCAGACAACTCTTCTTCAGTTTTAATTATATTATTATCTCCAAATAAATAAATACCTAATGCTTCTGCGGTTGCATTACCAAAACCAGCTTCACCCGTATCAAAACCAGTTTTTTCTTCTAAAAATTTTTGTATCTGATAATAATTAGGTCCAGGTAATTTATTATCACCATTATCTTCATACAATACTGATTCATTAATAACGTCACCTTTTTTATAACTAAATAAGTGTTTAATTTTATTAACTTCTTCATTTAAACTTTTCATAGTATGATATAAATATTAAAAAAAATCAATAAAAGGTTTGGTAGTTTAAAATATTTTTAGAAATTTTGTACTAAATCACCTACTTTTTTGGGTTTACCTTTAAAAGTGTTATATATTTTTGAGGCGGAGGATGACGTGGCGTATTGATTTCCATTAAAATAATCTTCTATTTCATCACTATCTAAAAATTGATTTATTACTGAAAATATTTTAGTTAGTTTTCTTTTAACATCAGTAAACATTTCATTTTTATCTTTATTTAAATTTTTATTGTACATATTTATCTTAATATCTCCTATAATAAAATCATATTTTTTATTTTTTGTGACATACCCAAAGAGAGATGGATTTTGTACTAAGAATCCTTTAATTTTATCTAAATATTGTTCACCAAAATTATTACGAGACTTCCCAAAATAATCATCGAGAAAGGTTTTTAATTTTTCAGACCTATAATCAAAACTTTTACTACCATATTTATTTTCAATAGTATCTACTTCTATTTTTATTTTTTCTATAATTCTATCAGTATATGATTCTATGGCTGAAATTCTATTTAAAAGTTTACTTTTAAACCCTTCTTCTTTTTCTTCAGCACCACCCCCACCTTTAATAGAATTTTGTATTTTTAATCTTTCTGTTTTTAATTGGTTAAATTCAGATTCTGTGTTGGGTTGAACAAATGCACTAACTAATGATTTTTTAGAGTTTGAGGTAGTAATTGCATCACCACAAGGTGATAAAACTGCTAATATATTTTTATCTCCCTTTAATTTTTTTGGTCCAAAAACATTTTTTTCCCTTTTAGGGTGTGTAATAGTTGCTTCTACTTGTGTACTATGACAAGATTTTGTTGTACAAATTGCATATATTACTAATTTATTATTTTTAGTTTGAGAAATAATTTGTTTAGATTGTTCTGAAGTTATAATAAATTCATCAAATCTTTCACCTTCTATATCACCACCTGTACCATATTTAGTAGTACCTATCTTACCATAACCCGGATTTAATACTTTTGCGGAAAGTTTTGTACCATCAGATAATACTCCTGCACCAGAACCATCATTTCCATTATGTGTTAACCCACCCGAACTATTCTTTAAAACTGTGTTGTTTGCAACAATAAAAAATTCTGCTATATTACAGGAATGTGAATATGTAAATAATTTTATTTTTAAACCTGTTAAACATCCTTCAGTGACAGTTATTGGTGTTATACCGCCTATATACTCAGTAAAAGGTTCGATTTCTTCTTCCTGACCTCCACCACCTTTTGTTTTGTTCACACCCATACTAACTCTTACATATTGTTCTTCAGTATATTTTTTTTGTAATTTAATAATTTCAGGATCTTTGTTTTTTACACCATTTTTATATTTACTAAAACATACTGACGAATATGGATCTTTAATGTTACTAGGACAAAATTTTTGACCCACCCAAGGGGTTTTTCCTGCCGCATCTTGTGGGGTTTTACCACAATTTTCACCGTAACATTTTTTTATTTTAACATTTGATACATCAAAACCTTCTTTTTCCCAATTTGTTATAATTTTTTTTATGTAATTTTCAATAGTATTTAATCTAGCTTCTGACAAATACCCAACACCTACTTTATTACTAGGATACTTTCCTTTTTTTCCTGTGTTATCTGTGTTTGGTATTTGAGATTCTCCAGCTTCTAATATTATATCTAACATATAACCTTTAGGGTTTTTTATTAAGTACTCTTTTACTTTTTCTAAATCCTCTTGTAGTGTTTTAGGTATATCCCAACTCCAACTTTTACCTGATTTACCAGTGTACGATCCTTTTAAAGTGTACCAACCAGGAGCAAAATCAATTTTTTCAGTAAATTTAGGTGGTGTATCACCGTTTTCTTCTTTTATAATAGGGTTTTTATAGGTACCATTTTCGTAAACCATCAAACCTTTAATTCTATTAAGTTCTTCAGTTAAAGTAAGTTTTTTTCTCATATTATATAATATTCTGTTATATAAATATATTTTTTTTATAAAAAGTTTGGCAGTTTAAATATTTTTTGTATCTTTACAATATCAAAAAACAAATAACTATGGATAATCAAAATGTAATTAGAAAAAACTCCGAAGATAGAGGGTTCGGATATGGGAAAGTTTGTCAACAAGACAACAGTGGTAAATTTTTAGAATTTAGTGTGTCAAATCACTTAGAAGAAGATAAGAAATATAAATTTCGTTATGTTGCGAAATGTAAAGCTGGTTTCCTTAATATTAGTGAATCCATATATGAAGAAACTCCTAAACAATTTATTGAGAATACCTATAATTTTTTAGATAACGTTCAAGTGTGGAAAGAATTTGAAAATGGTAAAGGTATTTGGTTAAATGTGTTATGTACCAAAGGTAAAAAATTCTACTCTATCGATAAGAGTTTTCTTTTGAATCTGACTGTCAGTAATATGCACAACGCTTGGAAAAAGATGGTAGACTTCAACCTATGGAAAAAGGTAGGTGCTAAAACACACGCAGATTACGCTTACCAAATGAACAATGTCGCTACCGAAGAGGTGGCGGCATAAAACCTATAATTATGACAATATCAGAAAGTAGAGAAAGATTAAGAAATAGGTATATTAAGTGGTATATGGATACTCACAACCTTAAAACAGATGAGGACGCTAAATACAGTTGGTGGGAAAGAGAGAAAGATTGTCAACAGTGGTGTGATAAAGAAAGAACATACGTACCAATGAGTGAAACAAAAACTCTAAATATCATGAGAGGGTGGTTTAAAGATTGTAAAAACAGATAAATTATGGAATATTTTAACAGACATGAATGTATGGGTAAAGAAACCCTAAGAAGTATTGGAGAGGCTACAACAGAACTATTCGGAATAGAAGGTGTTAGTCCTTTTGGGGGTGTAGGTAATATGTTATACGGATTGTATGATGGTTTTGACTACTCAGATAAAATTCGTTCACACGAAGATATGAATACCATCAAAAAACAAAAAATGGATTTATATATTAAAATTTTAAATATCTGTAAAGACATCGATACATACCCTAAACACGATCAAGACGTAACAGTACATTAAAACAAAGATGAAAAAAATCATTAAAAAGTTTGGTAGTTTAAAATTTTTTTGTATCTTTACAATATCAAAAAACAAACAACTATGGATAATTCAGTAATTTTAACAAAAGTAAAAGAGTATAAAGGGAACAATGGTTTCATCATTTCACTTAAAGGTGGACTAATTAAGTGGGGTTCTCTTACACCTAAACAACTATCTGCGGCGGGTAACTTCTTCAGTAAGTTCGAACAATCAAAACCTGTATCTGAAGAGAAAGAGGTTAATGTTAACCTTAAAATCTCTAAGTTTATCGCTAAGAGAATCTCAGAAGATAACAACTTAGTGTTCAAACCGTTTTTGGTTACTATCACAAAGGTATTACGTACAACCAATAAAGCGTATCAAGTTGTAGGTAGAATGAATACGTCAGATGTAACATCTTGTAGATGTTGTGGGAAAGACTTAACTGATTGGAGATCTCAAGCCACAGGTGTGGGACCAGTTTGTTCAAAGTCATTAGGTATCCCTTACGTTAAGAAAGAAGAAGATGTGGCAGTTTACAAAAAACTATTACAACTTAAAATGAAAAACATAGGTGATTTGACTTTTTGGGTTCCTAAATCTCAGATCAAAGAAGGTAAGGAAGAATTAGAAAATAGTTTAAAATAAAAAGGTAGAATAACCTAGGCTTGTTACCATACTATAAGAATCCTAGTGATACCTATATTAAACCCTCTTCGGAGGGTTTTTTTATATTCTCTTTTTAGTTTTCTTTTTGGTAGGGATTGGTTTAAGTTTTCCACCGAATATGGTATTCCCTATTTTGATTTTAATATCTTCAGTTACCAAAGATTTATCTAAATATTCTTCGATAACTCCCCTAACAACGTCTTCCATCTCTTCTTTTACTATTTTTCTAATAACATTTTCGTTAATTTTAGTAGTTTTAGTCTGTTTTGGTTTTGTCGATTTTTCTTTGTATTGTGTGTTTTCTTGTACTAACTCAGGAACATCATCTAAATCAAATGTGTGGTTAGGTGTTTCAGGAATGTCAATAGGTTCATCAATCATTGCTTGTTTTATAAAATCAGGCATTTTAGATTTTTCTAAATTTCTATATCTTCCATTCTGAGGTGCCACACTAGAAGTAGTACCTCTACTATTCTCCATCATATAATTTTCTGTTAGGTTAGGTATTTCTTTTTCTTCACCAGAAAACGTATTACCGTCACCACCAGTCATATTGGTGGAACTATGATTTTGTTCTGTTGCTTGCATTACTGCCTTAGACTTACTTAATATTTCTGCTAATCTATTACTCATAACTTTTAATCAAATTTTAAAATTTTATATATTTGTACCATATCTTTATCACCGTTTGGGTTAAATAGGGGTTTTGCTTCGTAAAACTTACCACCTAATTTTCTTAAACCATTCATCCTATCCACTCTAAACAATTTCCAACCTGGTTGTATAGTTTTGGTATCACCACCAATTTGATAAACTCTAACCACATCATTACCTGCCTTAGATTGTCCATAACAATAAATTTGAACCCATCTTTTTCCTTTCCCACCTGGATCTTCATTATCATCATAAAAAACTTCAGCGATACGTTTATCGTCCATACACCCATTAATTGTATCTCTACCTGCCACTTCAAGTATAAGACTTTTTGCTATATTGTAAAGTGTCATAATTTATTAATTATTACTAAAATAATGTTGGTGTGTCATTACTGTCTTTTATATAATTTAAGTAAGTTTTATTTGGTCCATAACCTTTAGGTCCTAATTCAGTATCGTACTTAGATTCATTTCTAGCGATTAATTGGTTTCTACCACTTCCTGGATAATCAGGGTTTCCATTAATGTCAATATCAGTACCACCGTTTACCGTATTTAATTGATCACTATTACCTCCAGTACCTCTACCTTTAGCATCACCGTCTGATGTTGCGTTTGGGTGTGTCCCCTGAATATTATATTTTTTACCATCACTATTTAAGTAGGTATTTTTAATAACGTTATCAGTTCTAAACTGATCCCCTAATTCTGATAATTTAGTCTTTTCCATAATTTTATATTTTAGATTCGTATATTATTAAATTTTTCATCCTCATTAATTCTTCACTCATACCCATTGGTTCGTATATTGGTTTTCCTCTTTTTATTTGTCCCGATATATCTTTTGACATATTTGGTATTGAGAATGTAGATTTAAATTTTACTTTATTATTATCTTTTTCGTGATTTTTTATAAATTGGTTGGTTAATCCTGTATCACTTTTTATTTTTTTTGGTGCTTTTACTGATTCTCTTTCTCTGTTTAAGGTACCATCAACCCAGTTGTGCATTGTCTTACCACCATGTAACCTATATTCAATATCGTTATGATCCCCATCAAAATTGTCAAACCAACTTTTAATGGTTTTCATATGGTTATATTTTAAATTTTTTACTTCTAAAATACTTTTAGCTCTTTTATAACCTTCGGTAGTTTCTTCAGATTCAACATCTTCTTTTTGTAGTGTCTCATATGTTTTAACTGCATTACTAATTGCGTTAAGGGCATAATTGGGTACATTCCAAGATTTACCTTTTAATTTACTATTACCACCTTTATTATCCTTCCTCTTCGCCATATTTTAATTTATCTCCGATAAGTTCTCTAAATTTTTCATCTATACTATAAATATCTACATTGTTGATAAGGTGATTTAAAAGTATAGATAATTCGTCACCTTTTAAATTTTCTTTTTTAACTAAATCTAAAAGACTATTTAATTTTCTAATTACCATAGGTTTTTCATGAACAGTTTTCAATTCAGTAACATCTGGTATTGTAACTTCATCACCTACAATATCTTGTTCTCTCATTTTTTTTACAAAATCATTAGAAGGTTTTTTCTTTTTCATCATTATTTCATCAACCAAACCCTTCATTTCATTTTCACTTTCATACAAATCAAAATTAAAATCTGTATCGTAATCTAATGAATGTTTTCTTTTCATTTCATCAAAAGAGGGTACATTTAAATCGGATTTAATATGTTTATCTGCCATTTGTTTGGCACTTTTTCTCATTCTATCTCTAGTAGGTACCACATTTAATTCGTCATAGAATTCATCTTCTTCATCATACATATCATCGTCTAATTCAATTAAATCACCATCTAAATAATAATCTTCTTGTCTACCCATATTATCATCTAAATCTAATATATCATCGTCTTCGTTAACAACATAAGAATAGTTTACACCATAATAAGGTCCACCATATATAAAGTAAGCTTCTGGACCTTGTGTAGAATTTCTAACAAAATCATCTGAAGTTTTTCTAGATTTAATGTGACTTCTATTTTGTACGTAATTATTAGTTGCGCTTATCATTGAACCATTATTATTAACAAATTCGTTAACCTTATTTTTTTTCAGGTATTTATTAATATCAGATTTCTTAAATGTTTTTTTCATAATAAAAGTTTTATTATATAAATATAACAGAAATCTAAATATTTATTTTAAAATGATGATATGGCTATAAATAAATTTACAACATTACTAGATTTAGCTAGACAAGCAAAAATAATAAGTGGTGAGACTGCAACTTTTGAAGGTAAAATTGAAGCAGGTATACCATTTAGTGGTTATCCCACAGGTGTTGATACGGGTACCACTGTTTCGTTAGGTGTCGTTTCTTCTGAAGATGCAGTTTTTAGTGGTAATACTGGTACAACAATATTTGACGTTTCTAATACAGGATCAACAAACTATGATGCAATTTTTAGTGGGTATAGTGCAACTACGTGGACTAATCCATTATTTAGTGGAAATACTTCAGGGTTGACATTACCGATAACACCATTAAGTGCTAGTTCACAAATAGTTGGTCCTATATGGACTCTAACACAAACAGGAATGACTGGAGATTATGTTATTGGTACGCAATATACTGGTTATAGTGTTACATATTCATTTTTTGATGTCAGTCAGATTGGTACTGGATTCACATATTCAGGATTTACAACCGCTACACAAGAAAACTTCTCCGCTGGTACCTTAGACTATAAAGGTCCGTTAGACTATATATCCTCTGTTGAGGATGCAACTATAGATGGTAGATTAACAACAAATAAATTAACTGTTACAGGTGGTGCATCTTCTGCAACTACAGGATATGTTTTAACGCAAACTGGTAATACAGGTGAAGTAGGGTGGGTTTTTAATTCTGCCAGTGGAGGTACTGACACAAATTTATCTAATACCAACTTAACCCAAACAATTGCATCTAGAACATATACACTTCCCTCACTAAATAGACTTAATTTTCAGGATAGTTCTAATTTAAATATGTTACAATTAGACGAAGGTAGTTCGGTATCTATTAATGGAGGAATAAATAATACCAACTTTCAAGTTAAAGGACAAAGTAATCCAAATCTTTTTTATGTAGATGTAAGTAGTGATAGGGTAGGTATAGGTATAAGTTCCCCATCAGAAACATTACACATTGATGGTGATGTAAGGGTTGATGGTAACCCTGCATTACTGGAACTATATTATACAAGTAACACTAAAACACAAATAGGTCAAAATTCGTTTGGTTTTTTACAATTTAATAGAAATCCGACTACTAATGAAGAAGAGGCGTTTATTGTAAATTATGCACCATCGGGAAATACTATTTTCAGATGTGGACCTAACGGTTCAACTGTAGATGATGTTATGGTTTTATATGGGTCAGGAAATACCGCATCCAACAACGGATTAATATTTAGTGGTGATTCAGAACCTTTAGTTTATTCAAGAGGTAATTTAGAGGTATTTGGAAATATCGGTATTAAACAATTAGAAACTACTGCTGGTGGTACATTAGGTATTCTTCCATCTGGTAAATTAACAGATAATGATACTTCTGATATAAGATTAAAAGAAAATATCTCACCATTAAATAATTCTTTATCGACTATATTAAACTTAAGTGGTGTTACCTTTAACTGGAAAGACAGAGAAAGTGGTGGCAATGAAATAGCTTTAGGGTTCATTGCACAAGATGTACAAAAAGTAGATAGTAGATTAATTACTGTTACTAATAATAACAATTACTTAGGTGTTAGAGATAGATATATTACACCATTAATAGTAGAGTCAATAAAAGAAATTCACAATAACCCATCGATCCCAAACTATACCCCAACATCGTCAAACGATAGTTACGGAAATATAGGTAACGTAACTTCAGATGATGACTATTTATACATTAAAACTAACAATGGGTGGAAACGAACATCCCTTCAATCATTTTAAATAGATGAGTAATATATATCAACATAATTTCGATAACTGTATGAAAATGAGACTAAGTAACAGTGATTACTGGGACTTATTTCTTTGTTATGATTGTACTGATGAACAAGATAATAATCAGATATTAGATGATTGTGTATTGGTTGATATTGATATAAATAATGATAATTCATATTCGGGTGATACGTTATATAGTTTAACAACATGGACTGGGGCGACAATCAATGGTAGTGGTGTAACTTTAAATGATATAGGTTTAACAGGAATCGATAATGGTTTTATACCATATGTATGTTCTGCATCAACAAGTGGACAAACTTTCTTATCTGCGTTCACTGGTTCTACATTAGTATTAACATCTGCAGACACAAGATTCTCTATGACAAGAGTTACTGGATGTACCTATGAATACCCAATAGATATATTAACGGGGTTTAGTGAGGGTAGATATGCACAACTTTGTGGGGGGTTTTATCAAGGATTTTTTAAATTATCAGATATAACTTACTTTGAAGAAATTACTGATAATAAGTTCACTTGGCCTTTAGAATGGTTTTATTGTCCACCAGTTTGTACTGGAACCACATCAGGTTCTACCACAGGCACAACTACAGGATCAACATCGGGTTCTACGGATTGTTGTGTAAATCCTGATAAATCTTACCAATGTTATTTAGATACGAAACCAATTCCATATAATTATGAGATTTTACCACAAAGATTAGGTGGTATGGGTGGAGAACTTAAATCTTGTTTAGATGGATGGACTGCGACATTTTGGTTAAATAAAAGTTCCACTTCTTGTACAGGTAATACTTTAAATAATTTATATCCAGATAATAAAGGTTTATTCTTTTATATGGGTACAAGAGCAGAGAATAAGTTTTGGAACTTATTTAGTGGGGAAACAGGTTATACAACTTCATCAGGGTACCCATTACCACCACCAAAGGTAATAACCACAGGTTTAACTAATAATCCGTTTTTAGTTTATCAACCAGGAGGTTGTTGTTGTTTTACAGGTGTGACAACAGAAACTACACAACAAAAAGATAGGAACGCAGATATTATAAATAACGCATTAGGGTTTAGGATAAAAGATGATGGTAGTATTGGTTATAGAACAATAACAATGACTGGTGTGTGTTCTGCGGTTACTGCGACAACGGTTGTTGATTGTAACACACAATGTGGTTGTGGATGTAGTAGTAATACTGGTTCGACTAGTGGATATACCACCGCAACAACAGTTACTGAAGAATATATCACAGGTACAAGTATTAATGAATGTTATAGTATGAGTGGTTTAGTGGAAACCGATGTATGGACACATATTGGTATTAGATTTAAACCTTATGAATACTTTGAGGATTGTGAATTAAATTATATTTCTAATAGGAAAGGTTCCTTAACAATTTATGTAAATGGATATCTTAAATGGACATTGGAAGACTTTGATGAATTTATATTTAAGGAATTAAATGAATACAGAGAAAAACAACAAGGTGTACCATTTAATTATAGTTTGGGTGGTGGAACACAAGGTTTAATTGAAAGTAATACAGTTAATGGTCCAGATGTTGAAGATGAAGATTTAGTTATACAAGATAATTTTGCAGGTACTTTTGAAGGTGGGGTTGCGAGATTTAAACTATATGGTTGTGCATTAGATGTTACCACCATAAGACAAGAAATTAATAATATTACGGCAAATATATTAACTGAAAACAGTGAAGACATAGAAACTGAGGCAGAAGAAGATTTAATTTATGGCGATTAATAAAAATATTTATATTTATAAATAAAAGATAAAATGAGTTTAAATATACCAAAAAAAATAAGTGAATTACCATCGGCAATATCATTAGCACCTACCGATTTATTTGTTAGGGTTGGGGATGGTGGAGTCACTTCAAAACTGACTTTGTTAAAACTACAAGATTATTTAGGGTCTAGTGATACTTTTGTTACTGGTGGTACATTTAATACTGTTACAGATAATATTGATTTTGTGGGTACCAATTCATTTCCACCATTTAGTGTTTCATTAAGTTCTATAATAAGCCCTTCATTTAATGTAGGTAACTTAATTTTTGTAGATAGTGTTTATGGTAATGATTCTACTGGTAGAGTTAATGATTCTGGTAAACCATTTTCAACATATACCGCAGCGTCCGTTTCTGCAACTACTAACGATTTAATTGTTATAAGACCAGGAACATACGATGAAAAAATTATTTTAAAAGATGGAGTTAAAATATATGCATATCCAAATGTAACGTTTGTGGGTAGTCATGATACTATAATTACTGATGATAATGTTGGTGTTAATACAGAAATTTATGGTTATATGGATATTAATGCAACTTGTAATAGTGGTACTACAAACGTAATTTATATTCAAAATACAGGAACTACCTTAAATATGGAATGTGGTGACATAATAGTTACAGGTACATCAAATTCAAGATGTGTATTTAATTTTTCAAATCAAGAAGTAAAAATAAAAGCCAAAGACATAAATTCATTTACAGATAATAGTTCTGAAACTATTAGATTAGAAGGTAATGTGTCTGGAAACTCAACAACTATAGAATGTCACAATGTAATAGGTAGAAGTACTTGTTTTTTAATAAACAGTGGATCTACTGGTAATATTAATGTACTAAATGATATAATATTAAAAGACGCAACTAGTGGAGTCCAATCAGCAATCTACCACAATGGTTCTGGTGATGTTTATATAAAGGCGAATAAAATTAAAACAACAACATATAGGGCGATTAATAGTGATTTAGTTACTGCAAATGGTAATTTATATGTTGATGTAGATTTAATAGAATCTACTAACAGTACATTAGTAGGGTTAAATAGTATATACGGATCATTAATTAGTAATTTTGGTTCTTCGGCAAACACATATATTAAAGCAAAAAATATGATTGCAGATGGGGGTGTAATTTATTTAAATATAAGTGGTGGTGTTGGAAGAAAGACGGTTTTAGAAGGTAATATGTATAGTAAACAAAATTTACTTATTAGAAATTCTTCAACTAGGAAATTAATAGTTAAAAATAGTACATTAAGAAGAGGTGGTGATACTGATAATAATATTGTTGTTGGTATGGGTAATTATATAATTGGTGGTATATTTGCGGGCATATATAACGGACTTTCTGCAGAGTTCGATAATGTTAAAATAATTAAAGAAGAAACACTATCAGGGACATCTACTAACCCTATTTTTGGTTTAGATGGTACTACTTCAGAAATATATGTTAAAAACTGTGATGTATATGGTGAAAATATTTTTTCAGGTGGAACCGCATTTAACGCAACTTCTTTATCAGATGGAAATGTATACTTTAAAAATACAACCTCTAACGTAGATAATGGGACTAACGTAACTGATACTTCAGTGGTGTCAGGATTTATATATGATACAAATTTTAAAATAATTGAGTGATGGGAAAATCTAGATATAGTAATACTAATGTAAATAACGAAATATTAAGAGACTCTCCCGAAAATGGTGCAGTATCTTCATCATTTTCAGCAACCACTATTTCTGCAACTACTTTCTTTGGTGGTGGAAGTGGGTTAAATGATATATCTTTAAGTGGTGTAACTAATTTACAAACTGAATTAGATAATAAAGTTGGTGGTGGTAATAATTTAGGCGGTGGTAATGAAGTATTTAAAAATAAATCAGGTACTACATTAAATTTCAGAACTTTAACTGGTGGGACAAATACTACTTTAACTACTATAGGTGATACTATTAGGGTTGATGTAAACATTCCACCAGATGCAAATACATTTGTAACAGGATTTACTTATGACGATGTAAATGTGTTCACAATATCACAAAATGATAATACCTCATTTACTGCGAATATTAATATTTTATCTGGTGTCACATATTATGGAGACGGATCAGGTTTAACAAATATACCAATAAGTGGTGTAACTAATTTACAAACAGAGTTAGACAGTAAAATAGATTCAGATGTAACTAATAGTGGAGAAATTGCACTAATACAATCAACTGGAGTAGTAGAAAGTAGCAATGATATAACTTATACATTAACGGGTAGTAGCAACTCAAAACCAACTATTGGTATCGGATTAGGTGGTACTGCAAATACAAAGGGTGGTTTAGAAATAAACTCTTTTGTTGATTATAATGGTTCACCATTTGATTATTTTTTATATACGGGTGTGGGTGGTCAGTTTCAAAATTTTGCAGGTGTGGGACTATTCGCAATAAGTGTTCATACTGTGGGTAGGTTTATGGGTAGTGGAATACACATATTTTCTGACGAAAGAATTAAAAAAGATATTGAGGTAAGTAATTCTAAAGAAGATTTAGAAACTATTTCAAAAATCGAAATTTGTGATTATAAATATATAGACATAGTAAAAGGAGGTACAGAGAAAAAAGTTATCGCACAACAAGTAAAAAAACATTATCCAATTGCAGTAAATGAAGGAACTGATGTTATTCCTTGTTTTATGCAACAAGGAGAATTAAAAAATGGTATAATTAATTTAGAATTAGATTGTGTTGTTGGAGATAGAATTAAGTTGATATACTCTAATGGTGAGGAAGAAATAACTTCAGTTATTGAGGTAAGTGATAAAATCATAAAAGTTGATTCTACAAAAAATGATAAAGTATTTGTTTACGGAAAAGAAGTAAATGATTATCAAACTGTAGACTATGACTCATTATCTATGCTTAACATTTCTGCAACTCAAGAACTTTACAAAATAATAAAAGATTTAAAAGCTGAAATAGAAGAATTAAAAAAAACTTGTAAAAAGTGATAAAAAATACTCTTAATTATAGATAACAATGATATATACGAGCGTAGCAAATAAAGAATATAAATGTCAATACATATCAAGTTTTTCAGTACTAAATTTGAAATTAAGTAAAATGGTATTTATAATAAAAACACAAATATGGAATTCTTTATAAACAAAAATAGTACATTACCAAAGTTAAAAATGGAATTAGTTAATGATGGTAGAAATGATTTTCGTAATTTTTATGAAAAAATACAAAATGCTACAATAACATTTACAATGTATGATGTAGAGACTAAAGTTAAGAGAATTGCATGTTCTACCGCAAATATAGAAATGGCGACATCTAACGATTGTGAAAATACTGAAACACCAACATATTACA
>WLWG01001054.1_pt1 | contig 26311 bp, 41 predicted proteins | sample 6712871 | NCBI WGS metagenome assembly WLWG01 (sample SAMN12718693, study PRJNA515312) | sponge metagenome | isolation source: marine sponge | host: Mycale hentscheli | place: New Zealand: South Island, Marlborough, Capsize Point | collected 2003-05-01
TTCGACAATTAGAGGAAATGATACAACAATTAAACACTCAATATACACAAGACACTCAAGAGGAGTCCACAAGAAGAGCGTGGTTTTTTAGATAGATGGCTGACGTATTTAAAAGGTTTACACAAAAGGCAGCTAACACTGATGTCATAACAATTTTTACAGTTCCTGTTGCAAATGTGGCAGCAACTCCTCCAACACCTGTTTCTACCTTCATAGTTCAAACGATAGTTCTTCATAATGATTCAGGATCAGGTACTGTTAATGCAAAAATAACACATAATAATGGTTCTACTGACGTAGAGATCAACAACATTGATGTAGCTCATGGATCTACTCAACAACTCAATGGACCTTTTGTGTATGAAGGTGGAGATTCTTTAAAAATTGAAGCGTCTTCAACAAATCTCACCTCTGATATATCTGTATTAGAAGTCAAGCAACAACAATAAACCTGTTGATTTCCTAGCTTTCTACCTATAAAAATAGAGTATGGCAAAGATTGTAGATGAACCAAAGATCCTGCGTTATGACTCGATCGATGGTCAAAAAATTCCTGTATATAGTGCAAAAGTAGAAACAACTGTCACTAATACTAAAACAGGTCAAGAATATAATTCACACGAAGACTGTCAGGCGGATATTGACAATCCTGAAACCGAAACGACTGAAGCAGATATAAGAAGAGATGTTCATGTAACAGCTCCGAATGTATTTGCTGGAGCACATACACTACCGGAGTAAAAATGTTTAAGAAGATATTCAAAGCTGCTAAAGATTTAATAAAAAGTCCTGTTGGACAAATCGGTATTGGACTACTATTACCTCAGTTCGCACCTCAATTAAATGCAATGAGTAAGTTAGGTGGTATTAAAGGAGCCTTAGGTGGTATTGGAGCTTATGCTGCAGCGAATCCCATGCTAACACAAGCAGGACTAGGTTTAGCTACTGGTGCAAAACCTGAAGACGTTTTAAGAAACGTGGCCTACGGATCAATTGGCCAAGGTATTGATGCCTTGGGTAAAGGTAATACATTTATGAGTGGAGTAAAAAGTGGTTTTGGTATGACTCCTGGTGGTATGACAGATCCAATATCAAATCAAGTTCTTGACCCAGTTTCTGGTGCTCTGAGAGATTCACTTGTACCACAGGAACCTAGAAAAACTGGATTTTTAGAGGGCTTAATTAAAAAAACAAAAGTTATTACAAACGCTGACGGTTCACAAAGCATAGTTCCAGTCACAGACTTTTTTGAAAAATATGGCACTTTATTTAAACTAGGATCTGTTGGTGCAACTGTTGCAGCAGCAGCAATGTCTGATGAAGAAAAAGAAAGGTTTTACGATCCAACAAAAAATCCTTATTTAAAATCTGGATCAGCCGACAAAGACTTTTATGAAGATATTAATCCCGTTTATGCAGCCACTATGAACCAAGGTGGAGTGATGGACTTTCCTGAAAAAGACGGTATGATTAATGGTCCAGGTGATGGTCAATCTGACGATATCCCTGCAATGCTCTCCGATGGCGAATTTGTAATGACGAAACAAGCAGTAATGGCTGCGGGTAATGGTAATAGAGAACAAGGTACTAAACAAATGTATGACATGATGTATTCTTTAGAAGACAAAGCACAAAACATGGGAATAGGTAGAGTTTAATGACACCACAAGAATTACAAGATTTAATTGCACAACAATACGGTAACGTGCTAACTGCAAGTCAGGCTTTAACGTCTAATGCTGCAGCAATTCCAACACAAACAGTTGTTTCCCCTTCAACCGCTATTGGTCAAGCAACAAATTTAGCCGCTAACGCAGCTACAACAGGACCTGATTATTTCGGAATGGGTGTAGGAGCACTACAAGGTGCAAATGCAGCTATTAGCAATGCGATGACAACCTCAGCGCAAACAACCGGGGCCTACGATCCACAGTCCTATCAACAGTTTATGAATCCTTATCAACAAGAAGTGATTGATAAGTACAGTCAAGAAATGCAAAGAAATTTTGATATCTCACGTCAAGGAAGAGCAGCACAGGCTTTAGGCGCAGGTGCTTTCGGTGGTGGTCGTGAAGGAGTTTTAGAAGCAGAAGCACAAAGAGGTTTTCAACAACAATTAGGAACAGGTATAGCTGGCCTATTATCATCAGGTTTTCAAACTGCACAGCAACAAGCACAATCAGCATTTGAAAATCAACGACAAGCACAACAAGCTGCTGCAGGTTTACAACTTGCAGGTGGTGAACTGGGCACAGGCATTGGTCAATTATACGGAGGCTTTGGTGTACAAGCTCCAACAACACAAGCAAATTTAGCGACACAACTAAGTCAACTAGGTGTCACACAAACTGCTGCCGATCAACAAGCAGCACAAACTGCTTATCAAAATGCAATGTCTCAGTATCAACAGCCCTATCAACAATTATCATTTCAAGCTGGCTTACTTGGTGGTGCCGCACCATCTTTCATGCAAGCTTCAGCACCAGGAATGGGTAATCCTCTTTTACAAGGAATAAGTGCATTAGGCGGATACGCAGGATAAGGAGGGTTCATGAGTTCTTTAGGATATGATACCCTTAGCGATTTCAAAATCGACTTAACAGTTGATCCTATTCAACCAATAAATTCTATTAGACCTCATCAAGGGGGTAAATTTTCTATATCGGAACAGCAAGAAGCACCAACTCCTGAAATGGAAGCTAATGCTGCAACCAGTGTACAACAAGCGGCACAAGATGTTGATACAACATCTTATATGAATGCCATGGCCAATCAGTTTGCTGGTCAGTATTTACCTGTGAGAGATCAAAGACGAGCTTATGCTGATCAATATTATAAAGCCTTAGGTCTAGGTGATCGTTATAACCCTGCTGATTTTGAAGCACAGATTAGACAATCTTTAGGAGAACTTCCAAAAAGAAGTGGTTTAGATTCAACTCTTAATTTTGTCATTGATGCCTTAAATGGTAGAACACAATTTAAAGGCGTTGCAGGTGCTCTTGATGTATTAGCACAAGCCACTGGAAAAGCTTTAAGTAGAGCAGATCAAGACCAATTAAACAGAATTAATTATCAAATGAAAGTTGGAGAGCTTGCTGTTCAACAAGCACAAGATGCAAATAAAATAATTATGGAAAAAGAAGCTGATTTCTTTTTGAAGATGATGGGTTATGACAATGATGACATGACCAAATTTATGAGTTTTAATTCTGATATTTTAAAAGATGTATCCTCACACAATCTTGACGTGCAAAAAGAAAGAATAAAATCTTCTTTGAGTATGTTAAATGATTTGGATGCACCTTTAAATGTTAGCTACATTGATCCAACCGGTGCAAGACAATATGGCAGTGGTAGAATGGTTGCTTCCGAATTTGGACCACAATTAATGTTAGGTCGAGTACAAGCATTAGAAGATGGAAGACAAGTACAGATTTTTGATGTGCCTATTCCTGCTGGCCCTGACGGCACTTTTAATGCAACAATTATTGGAAAAACACAACCTGGAACAGAACAAGCTACACTTCAATCATTGACACCCTCCGTGCAGAAGATTACAGAAGGTGTTCAAGACTTTGCATCACTAGACGGTATTAGATCAGATATATCAAATATTTTAGTGACTGCTTCAAGTGATATTAATAAGTTAGGTTTACCTGGTAATATTCAAAGTATTATTCAAACTGCTGGCTTTAATATTGAATCTATTTTTAACGAAATTTCAAAACAATCAGGTGGAAGTGGACTAGCAGGTACTAACTTAACCAGTGGTGGTGAACAGCTATACAACAAAGATTTTCTTGAGTTTGATGATTATAACGATAAAGAAACTGTCATTACTCTTACTGATCTACCTTCAGGAAATAATCCTTTTGCATCAACAACTAAAGATGTAGAAGCATCCATGGCTGATTTATTCAATGAAGATTGGTTCAAAAGCCAAGGTTATGACACAAGTTATGCAGAAAACAAAGTTCGTGAAAACTTTATTATTTATGGTTTAGCTAGAGCTAACAAACCAACAGGTCGTTTAAACGTGGATGATATTAAACGTGCCAGTGATGCGATTTCTATTTATGGTGCAAAAGCTCCGCAAGATGTGATCGCTGCGTTGAAAGAAGTTGATCGTAAGATTAGACAAGCTCAAGGTGGTTTACTACGTGCATACCCTGAGATTTTAACAAGAGATCCAACTTTCTCCGATCGTACAAAAACAGAAAGCATTTTAAGAAATTTAGGTCTTGATCCTAAAGACTTTAATCAATATTTAAGTCAAATAAATCCAGCAGGTACAAGTCCTGAAGCGGATGCCACACAAAGTCAACAACCAGAAAATCAACAAAGAACTGTACCTAATGAATTTGATAATGAAGGTGAAGTGATAGATCTTGATGATTTATTTAGTGTATCTTCTGTAGAAGGATTAATGTAATGGAAAGAGATAACATTGTACAAATAGATTCTTTCACACCAGGAACAAAAAAAGGCAAGCCAATTACCTTAATGAAAGGCACTCCTAATCAAAAAACAATTATGTTAGAGATGCCTGGAGGTAAGATGTCTCAACAAGATTTAAGTAAAATAAAAAAAGCTTACAATTTACCTGCTGATTTAACATTTGAGGGAACTCAAGAAGTATTAAAAAAAATTGAAGCTAGTGACAAACAAATGTTACTTTCTGGAATTCCTTTTGAAAAAGGAAGTAAAGAATACTATGGTGAACTAGCTAATAAAACTTCTGATGTTATGGCTCGTGAAGCGTTAATAAAAGATCCAGCAAACTTTTACTATAATCAAGCAGCAAAAGAGTTTTCGCTACCTAACCCAGGTTCTTACATTCCTTTTGTAGGGCAATACTTGCCTGACGATATGAGGCTACCTCAAAACTTAGTTTCTAAACCTTCTGCTGAAATGATTGGCGGTATGACTGGTGTAGCAGGAGCACAGGCTGCAAAGATAATGGGCACACGAAATCCTTTCGCTTTATTGACTCCACAAGAATTATATGGCTCTGAAATGCTTGGAACACAAGCGGGTAGTTATGCCTATGATTTTAGTAACAGAATTCTTAGAACATTATTAGATTTACCAAACCCTAGTTTGAAGGAAGCAAGTTCACAATTTTTATATGACACTATGTTAAATGCTGCATTTACAGGTGGAGCTGCTGCAATGGGACCTATCTTCAATCATACAAAAGGATTTATTGGTAATAAAATATTTGGTATTAGTCCTACAAAAAAGAATTTACAAAAATTAGCTGAGATATCAGACACTTACGGTATGCCCTTAGGTATTATTCAGGCTACCAATATGCCGTTTTGGAGAGCGTACAGTAAAGTTATTGGTGTTCTACCATGGGTAGGTAAAGAATTTGGAACACAACAACAAGCTGTACAAGAAGCTTCAAGACAATATTTAGGTAAATTAATGAACTCTGTAGCACCCCTACAAACAGTTTCAATGTTAGGAAAGGATTTGTCTAAGATGATGCAAAGTAATTATGAGTCTGTAAGAAATGCACAACGATATTTATATGAAAACTTTGAAGAGTATGCCAAAAAACTAAAAGGTAAAAAAGTTATAAATATAGACAATTTTAGAAAACTTGCTAATGACACTCGAGCATCTTACGAAGAGGGTATTCCCGGTCTTACGACAGGAGAACCCTTTCAGTTTCCAGGTTCAAAGTCTCAAGAATCTTTTGGAAAGTTATATGGGATGTTGGGAAAATTAGATCCTAATATTACAATGGAACAAGCAATCACACTTCGTCAAATGTTTAATGATTTTGCAGTTAATTTTAAAACAGAATTTAAAGGTAAGATTCCAGAAAACCAAGCACAAGCCATTGGTAATTTAGCGGCGATGTTAGAAATGGATATTACCAATCTTAAAAATATAGGTAATGAAGTGGATGATGTTGTCTTTAATACTGCTTTGAAAAAACTTTCTGCTGCTAATGAATATTTTGCAGCAACTATACCTGATTATACAGGTGGAGTGGCCTCTAATGTAAAACAAGTTAATGCAAACATATTTGGTCCAGGACCTGATCAAAAGTATGGCATGATGTATACAAAAGAAGTTTTTGACACCATTTTACAAAGAGCAAAAAATGATCCTGATGCAATGAAACATTTATTAGAACTATCAAAAGCAACACCTGAACAAGTACAGGCTTTTAGAAAAGCGGGTAATAAAGAAGGTGTGGTTGTTAATATAGAAACTCTTGTAAAAGATTTAGATCCAAAAAGTCCAACATATAATCAAACTATTAAAAAAGTTTTACCTATTACGAGTGTTGCACCTAATGCGGGTCAATTAAGAGTTGTAAGAAGACTCTTAGGTGATGCCCTTAATGATTCAATCGTAGGTCTTCCTGTTGGTGTAACACCTAATCAATACTTAAATGTTACTTCCGCAAGTCCTGATTTAATTCAAAAACAAGGTTTAAAAAAAGCAGCACCAGAAATGTTAGAATTTGGTCAAGTAGAATTTAGTCCACAAGCATTTGCTAAGAAGCTAGGTTTAGATACCGAAGATGGTATTGAAGTTCTTACTGAAGCATTAGAGGGCACAGGCGTAACAGTTAATGGTATAAGAGACTTTTTATCTGCAGCAGATGCGGCAGGTGCTTTCATTGTTAATGATCCTTCAACCTTCGTTACTAGAAGGATTACCTTGAGTGGTTTTAAAGGAATCATGTTAGGTTCTGCTATGGGCGCAGGCGCAGGTGGATTTGTAGCTATGAATCCTATTATGACAGCATTAATGTTAAAGTATGGTTCCAAATTATTAACAAGCCCTAAAGCTTTAAAAGCATTTACTGAAGTGTATACTGACGCTGTTAAGTTTCCTACAAAAGATCCTCTTACAAAATCAAGAAGAAATGACCTCATACAATGGGCAAATGAATTCTTACCAACTGATGAAGATTTAGAAGAACAAGACTTTATGAAAGAGATTGATCAATCGATTATTAGTTTAATACAAAATCCTCAAAGTAAATTAGAGCAGAATGCAGCTAGAGATAAACAAATTGAATTGATGACTGAAACCCCAAAAGGACGTGACTTAGAAACCTTACGTGAGATTGACAGAAGAGTTACACCTGATACTCAAGAACAACGTTTTTATGATACTACTTTTCAACCTGACGTTTCACTACAGCCAAATATTCCAGGAGTACAACTTGCACCACAAACTCGAAGTGATTTAGCTTTTGGAACTTTAGATGATGCCTTAGAAAGTCAAATGATGAAAAAAGGAATAGGAACATTATGATAGCTTTAGATGCTGTAACACCGTTAAGTCAATTACCGACAAAGCCATTGAAAATGAATAAGGGTGGTGCAACAAAAAAACTTGCTGAAGGTCCACCAGAAAATATAGATATGTTACCAAGGTTCGAGGGCTTTGAACCAGGACCTAATCAGTTTATGTTACCCGAAGAAGAAATGGTGATACCAAGTGAGCCTAATGTTATACCTAATACACAGGGTCAAACTTTTCCTTTTCCAGTACCTAAAGGAGTCATGCCTAGCGAACCTGACATCAGATCTGTACCTGGAGCAGACAGACTAAGTGAGGGTATTGAGTTTGAAGAAAGATTATTTAATACACCTACGATCAGACCACAAGAAGTATATCCTATGGACCCCGATCCAGGGATCATGGGCATTCCACCAAACCCTAATATGCCAATGGGAGGCATGCCACAATTATTAGAAGCTAACTTGCAAAATGTTGGGAATAATGGTATTTTTGATTTATTAGGTAAACTAGATAATGAAAAACCTGTGGGCAGTTATAAAATTTAAAATTAAAAATTTATTTAAGAAAGGAGATCCCGATGAACATCAAAAGCATTGGGGGATAGGATCATGATTGATTTAACAGATGACTTGAAAGCAAGGGTGCGTTTGCATGAAGGGGTGCGCACAGTAATGTATTTAGACACATTAGGAAAAGCCACGATCGGCATAGGCCACCTTATTCAGCCTCACGAACGGACACGATACGCTGAAGGCGTAGAAATATCCATGGAAGAAGTCGAAGAACTATTTGATATAGACCTGAATAGAGCTGCTGCGGGGGCTGATCTATTGATAGATGAGTGTGTTGGACACGATTTACCACAAAACGTGTCAGAAGTAATTCTGGAAATGGTGTATCAACTGGGGACTCAAGGTGTCCGAAATTTCAAAAACATGTGGAAAGCCATGCGTGAAAAACGTTGGAAAGACGCAGCTACTGAAATGAAAGACTCGAAGTGGCATAAACAGACAACAAAAAGATGCGAAAGTCTTGCAGAAATAGTTGCAAAAACGAACGTATAAGAGTAGGATTCAAGCATGGGTAAATATACTTATAAACATTTAGGACACAAACTCTTCTCAAGTCCTGGCGTAATTGATGAATCTAAAATAGTAGAAATTAAGTTAGATCCAGTAAGTGTGACTGCAAAAGCTATGGATAGAGCTAGAAAAGCCAGAGAAGCTAAAAAGAAATAATAGGAGGCTCTATGAAAAAGAATTTAAAACCAGTACCTGCAAAGAATAAAGGTCTAGCAAAGCTACCAAAAAAAGTCCGTAACAAAATGGGTTACATGAAAGATGGTGGTGTTGTTAGAGGAACAGCTAGAGGTGGCGGAGCAGCTACTAAAGGCTTAGGTTATAATGTAAGGCCCAACTAATGTCATATGATAAAGAAGAAGATATCTTAGAGAGAATTAGAGAGCTTCGTGGCTCAATGACCGAGGACAACGAATCAGAAGTTATGGCTGAAATCATTCAGCTTGAAGACGAACTCACAGGTGGTGATTAATGGTTCTTCCTTTAGTACCAATTGCAGCACAAATAGCTAGAGTAGTAGCAGCAAAAGGTATTAAAGCAGCAATAAAAAAGTTTGGTAAAGATGCTGTAAAAAAGAATGCTAAAAATATTCCATCATTAGTTCGTGCCAAAAAGATAAAAGCAGGAGCCAAAGAAGGCGATCGTGTAAGATCTATAAGATCACCAAAATCTAAGGTGGATAAGGATTACAAGCCGTTTTCACCATCAAAAAGTCAAGCTGGTATCAGAGCACGTCAAGCAGAAAAAAGATCAATAGCTCGTGGAGAAAAACCTGACAGAAGGTCTACACTTGGTAGAAAAGGTTATAACTTTAATAAAGGTGGAACTGTAGCTGGTCGTTTAGCTAAACGTGGTTACGGAATATCAAGATAATGAGCGTTGTTGGCATAGCATTAAGAGGGTTTGGTAAAGCTTTAAAAGCTGCAAAGAGAACCAAAGCAGGTAAAACTATCCGAAGAACTTTTGGCGATCCCACAAAAACTCCACAATATTTTGATAATATAACAGGTAAACCAATGAGAAAATTACCTGCCGGTCATTATAAAACTGGTGGTGGTAGAAGAATCAGAGTTGATTCTAAAGGTAAAATTTTCCACAAGAATTAAGTAATCCAACTTTTCAATTCATCACCCATCACTTGACTGGCTATGTCGACTTTGTTCTTCAAGGCAGTTAATATCTTTTCATCAACCGTTCCCTGACAAACAAAATCAACATAGGTAACCTTATTCTTCTGACCAATTCTGTGAGCACGATCCTCGCTTTGTAATCTTATCTCAAGATCATAATTGTTTGAAAAGTACACAACAGTGTGAGAGGCAGTAAGAGTGATTCCATATCCACCAGTCTTAGGGTTCGCAACAAGGTACGTGAGATCATGTCCTTTGTCCTGAAAATTTTTGACAAGATCCATGCGTACTTGATTTTCTGTATCACCATAAAAAGCTGCAGTCGAAGTATCACCGTATTTCTCCTTTAGTTTTTGAGTTATCATTTCAATATTATGTCTATAGTTTGCCCAGATAATTACTTTGCCATCGACTTCCTCCAGGACGTTTAATAGTTCATCATATCGTTTGTTAGGCACGTCATGGATTTCACCATTATCATTAATAGTGAATCCACAACATACCTGGTGCAACTTAACAATCTGTGAGAGCCGGTTCACAGATGTCGTTGTTTTGTCATTGAAAATAAACATTGCGTTTCTTCTCAATGATTCATAAGCTACAAGTTGTTTCTCACTCATAGGTATGAACCTTTTCATATATATTTTCTCAGGCAGGTCCGTGCATTCTTCTTTCTTGACACGGAAAGCATGAGTATAAATCTTTTCTTCTAATTCATCTAAACGTTGATAGCCTGTTATCATCGGAAAGTGACGACCACCTGATGTGGGTCTATTAATAACCTTTGCGTAACGAGCACGGAAAGCATAGTAATTAGTTTGACCCAGTATCTTAGGGTCAAGAAAAGCAAACTGTGTATAAATATCTAGTGGTGATTTAGTAATAGGTGTACCTGTTAAAATTCTTTTATAGCTTAAATCTTTTGTCAACTTAATTAAGTTTTTTGTACGTTTAGCATTGTGTGTTTTGATAGTTGTACTTTCATCCACAATCATCATTGTTTTCTTTTTATCTTGTACACTGAGATATTTTTCTAAAAACTTTACACCCTTTGGTGATGAGATAGATTCTATATTCATCAAAAAAATATTAAGTGGTACAATACTTTTTTCTAATAAATCTGTTAATTTAGCTTTAGTAACAGGATCTTTAAGACTAGGGTCCCACGTACTAATTGCATATTTTGTTTTTTCAGGTGCAACAAATTCTGTAATTTCTTTATACCAATTACGATACACGGACTTCGGTGCAAAGATTACACAGTTATCCACACCTTTTTCATGATGCAATGTCATCAAATCCATGATTGCTGTTATAGTTTTACCTGTGCCCATTTCCATCAAGTAGGCGAAATTGTTGATATTTCTATCATGACAAATTCGTCTTGCTTTAAGTTGATGAAGAAAAGGTTCCTTCAAAAAAAAGTTAGCCATATAGAAATAATATATTGCATTTTGTTAGGATTTCAAGTATAACTTTTTTATTGAACAATTAAGTGTTTAGCTGACACTTATAGCTTGTGGCGGAACAACATTTATAACAGGGGTGTAACGCACAGGGGTGATAGAGTAGGGCCAACTGGCTGAGGCTATCATGAGTAGGTACGAGTAGGGTAGAGAACCGTTTATCTGTGTCCTGAAAGTTGGAGGTAATACAACTATCCCTCCCAAGCCGTTCATTAAAAGGAGGTAATATGGCTAACACAATAGACTTTGATGATCTGAAACAAGATGCAGGTGATTTAAAGAAACTTCAAGATGATGATCTAACAGGATTATCCAAACTTATTCAACGACAATTAGATTTAGACTCTGAAATAGAAAATATGGAAGAGACAATGAAAGAATTAAGACGAGAAAGAGATATACTTTCTGGTGAAACAATTCCAACAAAAATGCAAGAATTAGGTATCAATGAAACAACGATGAAAGATGGCAGTAAAGTAACTGTCAAAGAAGGCTTTCATTGTAGAATACCTAAGACAAGAGAAGATGAAGCATTAGATTATTTAAGAAACAATGATCTTGGTGATATAATCAAGAATCAAGTTTCAACAAGTTTCGGAACGGGTGAAGACAATATGGCTGGAGATTTAGCTGGATATATAGAACAGAACTTCGGTATCACCCCTAACGTGAAAAAATCAGTGCACCCCTCGACACTGAAGGCGACCCTTAAAAAGCGCCACGAAGAGGGATTAACGGACCCTGATGATCTCTTTGGGATTTTCATACGTCCAGAAACTAAAATAACAAAAGGAAAAAAATAATGAATGAACAAACAAAAAAACAGGAAGTAGCAACAAAGAAAGCTTCTGCCGTTGCCGCCCCTACCATTGATCTTGGTATGGTCGCACAAGACCAAGGTTTAGGTTTAGCCGTTGTTGATATGAACACAACTGCTATACCTTTCTTGAAAATACTTAGCTCTATGTCTCCGCAGACAAAAAAACAAAAGAGTGAGTATGTTGATGGTGCAGAAGAAGGTATGGTTTTCAATACTGTCACAGAAGAACTCTATGATGGTACTGAAGGTGTTACGGTTATACCATGTCACTTCGAGCCTGTTGCATTAGAATGGTCCGATAGAGGAACGGGTTCCTCTGCTCCCATCGTTCACCCTGTGGATACTCCTCTTTGGGATAAAACAAAAAAGGACGCTGAGGGTAAATCTAGGCTTCCAGAGGGTACATATTTAGAAAGAACTCACAATCACTACTGCCTCCTTACAAACAGTGAAGGACTTACATCACAAGTTCTCCTATCCATGAAAGTGAGTGGACTATCTAAATCAAGAAAATGGAACAGTCTCGTGATGTCGGCTAAGGTGAAGAATGGTGATCAAATCATCAATCCTCCTAGTTGGTATTACTCCTATGTGCTTACAACTAAGCCTCAGTCAAATGACAAAGGTGACTGGTATAGCTGGGACATAAGAAGAGGTGAAGTCGTTTCGGCTAGTCAATACGAAGAAGGTAAACGATTTCATAACGCCGTGAAGAAGGGATCTGTTGAGGTCAACTATGAACAGGCGAGCGAAAGTTCTGGAAGTGATAAACCAGACAGCGACAATCCTTTTTAAGGGCTAGGGGGCTTCGGCCCCCTTTCACATATGGAAGCGTATCAAAAATTTAAACAAATCTTTAGTGGATTAACACGTGCTCATGGAGTTTTTTACAAAGGTGAAAAAAAAGAAAGTGGCAAAGTTGGTGGTAAAGCATTTATCATCAAAGAAGATGTCATTGACAAACACTGGAAAGAACATATTGAGGGCATTGATCCTTCTCTTGGTATTATCCCCATACGTGATGATGCTACTTGCTCTTGGTCTTGTATTGATGTTGACGATTACGCCATAGATGTACGTAAGACTATACAACTTTATACAAAATTAAATCTACCTATTATACCTTGCCGATCTAAATCGGGAGGATTTCATCTTTTCATATTCTTTACAGAACCTGTACCTGCCAAAGATGCTATCAAAAAATTAACAGAGATAGCTTCCGTGTTAGGATTTGCTGACTGCGAGATATTTCCAAAACAAGAATCACTCAATGCAGAGCGTGGCGACACAGGAAACTTTCTCAACTTACCCTATTTTAAGGGAGACATGAGTGGAAGATACGCCATGGACGAAAAAGGAGAGTCCTTAACGCTTGATGAGTTCTTCGATTTGGTTTCTCAGAAGGCAATCACACACGACCAACTTCAAAACCTATCTGTAAAGCCTTTAAAACAGAAAAAGACCACTTTTGACGGCCCTCCATGCATAGAAATCATGCAAAACATGGGTATTTTCGAAGGATCGAGGGATGATGTGGTATTTCACTACTGTGTCTATGCAAAAAAGAAGTATGGACCTGGTGAGTGGCAAAACAAAGTCATGGAGTTTAACACAGCGTACTGCAAACCACCGATGGGTTACGATCAAGTTAAGCTCAAGATAGATCAACACGAGAAAAAAGAATATGGCTACAAGTGTAAGGACGTACCGATGCGTTCACATTGTGATAGCACGAAGTGTCGAGTAAGAAAATATGGTATTGGCAGAGATGATGTGGCAATGGACATTGCTAATCTCACAAAGTTAGAGTCTGATGAATCAGTATGGCATTTAGATGTAGACGGCTCACGGATCACGGTCACTACAGATGAACTGATGGACCAACGATTGTTTAGAAAGAAAGTATTGGAGACACATACTAGCCTGCCTGTAGAGATGTCTAAAAGAGATTATGAAGCTCGTATGAGAGAATTACTAGAAACCTGTGAAATTATTAAGATGCCTAAAGAAGTGACGAGAGAAGGACGTTTCTATTCACACATAGAAGATTTTTTATATAATCAAGCTATTGCAGATGACATTGAAGATGTATTGAATCACAGTGTTTGGAAGAGTGATGGTAAAATATATTTTCAATTATCAAGTCTGGAAAGATATATGCGTAAGATTCAATTTAAAGAGTTTTCAACAACTCAAATGGGTTCTTTAATTAGAGACAAAGGTGGAGATTCTAAACAATTTAGAATTAATAAAAATACTGTGAAGAATTTATTCTTTATACCTGATCCTAAACCACAAGATGAGTCTAAGTTAAATGTACCTAAGGTAAAAGATGACGTCCCATTCTAAAATAAAAAAGATCTACGGACCACCAGGCACAGGTAAAACAACATACTTACTTAATATTGTAGAAGAAGAGTTAGAAAAGAATTTAACACCGGAAGATGTAGCCTTTGTTGCATATACAAAGAAAGCTGCAAGTGAAGCTATTAGTAGAGCGGCACATAAGTTTAAGTTAGACCAAAAAGATTTTAAGTATTTTCGAACAATACATAGTCTAGCTTTTCAATGTCTAGGTTTATCTACGAATGATGTGATGAAACCCAAACACTACATTGAAATATCAGATGCTTTAAAAGTAGATTTAGCACCAAAAGATATACATGATGATGATGGTAATTTTATACAACAAGATCCTTATTTAAAAATTATTGACTTATCCAGAATTACAGGAGTGGGTTTACATGAAACTTTTTCTAAGTTTGGACACATTGTAGGCGGTTGGAGAAAATTAGAACAGATTGCGGAGTATCTTAAAGAATTTAAAAAAAATAGAAAATTATATGACTTTACTGACATGCTGTTAGAGTTTAATCTTAGACCTGACATATGGCCAGATATAGAGGTAATCATCGTTGACGAGGCGCAAGACCTATCGCTCGTACAGTGGCAAGTTATTACAAACCTCATATCTAAAAGTAAAAGAGCCTATATTGCAGGTGATGACGACCAAGCCATTTTTAAATGGGCTGGGGCTGATGTTAATACATTCCAGTCTTATCCTGGCACTTCTGTCGTACTCAATAAATCCTACAGAATACCTAAATCCCACCACTTCGTGGCATCCAAGATCGTTCGAAAAATCAGAGATAGAGTGGAGAAAGAATGGGAAGCTAAAGACGAAGAGGGCAAAGTCGTTACAGTCTATTCACATGAAGCAATCCCGTACAAAGATAAACAGTGGCTTGTACTCGCAAGGACTAAATACATACTTAATAAAGTTGAGAAGTTCTTCTTGGAACAGGGTTACTACTACGCACGGTTTGGACAAAGTAGCATAGCTGATAAATTGAAACACGCCATTGCATCTTGGAATAAAATATCAGAGGGTGAGAGTGTTGGTTTAGATGGTGTTAAATCCATGTATGAATACATGTCATCAGGAATTGGTGTTCAACGAAATTATAAAAATCTTAAAAATTTAGATGATAAAGAAAAGTTTGATTATGAGAAACTTATGTTTCAACACGGTTTATTAATTCAAAAGACAGCTACATGGTATCAAGCATTAGACAAAATACCGTATGGTAAAGTGATGTATATTCGACAGCTCATGAAGCGAGGTATAAACATTTGGCAAAAGCCACAAATAGAAATTTCTACGATACACGGAGCTAAAGGTGGAGAGGCAGACAATGTTGTTTTACTTTTGGATCTATCGAGAAAGTCCGAAGAAGCATTAATTAGCAACCCCGATGATGAACACAGAGTCTTTTATGTCGGTGCTACAAGAGCACGAAAAGAGTTATGGCTCGTACGTTCTGAGACAGATCGAGAATACCTGGAGGTGATACGATGAAGAAATATATTCATGTTAATCAACATATTATTCGCAGTAACAAAAAGAATAATGAAAATGAACCTGTAATTACTATCAAAGAGGGTAGAAAAAATACTTACTGTCATGAGGTTATTATTAATGGACCATCCAGAGTACGATATGGGGGCAATAATAAAGCAATTTTAGCTTGTGGTGCTCGTGTCGTTATAGAAACAGAAGCAGATATAGAAATGAGGTATTTATGAGGATTGTTTACAAAGACGGAAAAGTATTTATATCTTTAATAGAGAAAGAAATGAAGGATATCAAAAAGTCTTGGCCACAACCTATAGAAATTGAGAAAAGCTGGATACCATTTTTGGTAGAGGACATGGCTACAGTAAATTTAGAAGCATGGCAGGATCAATTAAATAAAAAATGAACTGTTGGCATTGCAATACAGAATTAAGATGGATGGATGATGTAGACCTCAGTGAGGAATATGATGATTGGTCTTTTATGACATTGTTAGATTGCAGTAAATGCGGATCATTAACAGAAGTTTATTTTCCAAAAGAAAAGGAGAAGGATGACAATACAGAATCCCCTATTTCAACCACCAAGTGAGTGGGTCTGTCCTGAGTTTATAGATTACAAAGGGCAAAGCCCTGTTGCTATCGACTTAGAAACATACGATCCAGGAATCAAGGACCACGGACCAGGGTGGGCAACCGGTAATGGAAAAGTTGTAGGTGTTGCAATCGCATGGGAAGGTTTCAAAGGATACTTTCCAATTGATCATGATGCACCAGGTAACTACGATAAAAAAGTTTTTATGAGACAGTTTCAAGACATGTTAGATCGTTGTCCTGAAATTGTTTGTCACAATGCCATGTACGATGTCGGTTGGATGAAACGTATGGGCATGAGAATTACTTCTAAGATTTGGGACACCATGTTAATGGCACCTATCTTAGATGAAAACAGAATGCGATATTCTTTGAATATTGTTGGACAAGATTATTTAGGGGAAAAGAAATCAGAAGCACTGTTATATGAAGCAGCAAAAGAATGGGGTGTTGATGCAAAGAACGACATGTGGAGATTACCTCCCATGTATGTTGGACCTTATGCAGAACAAGATGCCGAGCTTGCGCTAAAATTATTTCACGTTCTTCAAAGAGAAATCCTCGCACAAGATTTAACTCACATTAATGAGTTAGAGCACCAAGTCTTACCAGTCTTGATTGATATGAAATGGCATGGTGTTAAAGTTGACATAGATCAAGCTGAACGCACAAAGAACAAACTCTTAAAAGAAGAGTCCGAACATTTACAGAAAATAAAAAATGAAACTGGATGTGATGTTAATGTGTGGGAAGCTAAATCTATATCTAAAATGTTCGATGCATTGGATCTTCCATATGCACGAACTGAATTGACGGGTGCTCCAAAATTCGACAAGCATTTCCTCCGCACTCATGGACACCCGTTAGTTCAAGCTGTCGCTCAGGCCAGAGAATATAACAAAGCCCGAACGACTTTTATTGATACAATTCTAAAGCATGAACATAAGGGGAGAATCCATGCTGAAATAAACCAATTACGGGGAGATGGTGGTGGCACCGTCACAGGACGACTCAGCTACAATACACCAAACCTCCAACAAGTTCCTTCCTCGAAGGTTTTAGGACCGATGATACGCTCGCTCTTTAAACCCGAAGAGGGGATGCAATGGGGTGCGTTCGACTACTCACAACAAGAACCACGTCTCGTGGTTCACCTCGCTAGCTTAACCGCTGGTGGGTTGAAAGGCGCAGATGAGTTTGTCAACGCATACCATGAAGACCCCAATACAGACTTCCATACAATGGTCTCCGAGATGGCTAAAATAGACCGTAAAAAGGCTAAAACGATCAATCTAGGGCTATTTTATGGCATGGGTAAGGGGAAACTATCTTCTGAGCTAGGATTGACTCCTGGTGAGGCTGAGGACCTTTTTGAGAAGTATCATGGACGTGTTCCTTTTGTAAAAGAAATGATTGAACGAACCATGAAGAAAGCGGCTGATGTCGGTCATGTAAGAACCTTACTGGGTCGTAAGTGTCGATTTGATATGTGGGAACCTTCACGCTACGGGGTTCACAAACCACTGCCCAGGGACCAAGCTGAAAGAGAACATGGCAAACAAATACGCCGTGCCTTTACATACAAAGCTTTAAACAAAATTATACAAGGATCTGCTGCTGACATGACGAAGAAAGCAATGGTAGATTTACATAAAGAAGGAATTGTACCCCTCATTCAAGTGCATGATGAACTAGATTGTTCTTTTGACAGTGAAGAACAAAAGAATAAAATTATGGAGATAATGCAAAATGCAGTGCAATTAGAAGTGCCTGTAAAATTAGATTGTGAGGTTGGACCATCATGGGGCGAGGCGAAATAGATAAAAAGAAAGATGACAAAGTAGAAGCAACACTATGTCCGAGCTGTTCGTATGAACATGTCATTGTTCCTATGTTTCGTATTGATAATGATAACTATCACTGCCTACTATGTAGAACTTCTTTTGTAAAAAGAGTAAATGGTAGAACATTATATATTCCTTTGTCTGAACCTGACGTTGAATTTGAAGCTGAGTTTGATGTTTAGCAACGACAATTATTAAACTGTTTATTTGCAAGAGACACTAATCTAATAACTTTTGCAATACACAAAATTCCTTTCGTGTTTCGGCCGTTGCTATCCTAATATTTTACCAGTTGCATAACTGTCATGCAATCAAAACAAAACTAAAAATTATTTTTCTGTGTATAAGTAAGCCAGGAGAAAAATCATGTTTAACTTAACCAACAAAGCCAAAGATCATTTCTTGAATTTTTTTAAGAGTGATGACAAAGACGAATCCATCAAAGACTTCTGTCAAGCAGAATATAAAAAAGATTGGTATGCTGCTTACATGACCTACAAACAAGAAGGTCATTTTCCAAATTTTATAAGAAGGTCTCTATAATAAGTCTTCTAATACGCCTGATGATGCACAAGAGAATTTTAATTTAATTGTCTCATCACGGCTTGTTAGTTCGGTAGCCACTAATTTGTAATACTCATTACATTCTTCATACGTATCAAAGATAACTTCGGAGCCTACGCGTACACATTTTTGATCGTAGTCTAATCCGATACACGCCCAGCCTACTAAAAAGAATTTTAACATTTATTTACCCCTATTGACATTTATACCATAAATTCTTATATTATACTAAGAAATTAGGACTATGTTATACATTGTATTGATATCATTAATATTAGTAACACTAATATTTTATTTTAGATGGTTTATGGCTACAGGTCTAATTTTAATTTTAATATTACACTTTTTAGGAGTTATTTAATGGATGCAAGCAAATACAAATCAGTAGCTATCAAGGTCGCTGTGTATAATAAAGCACGACCGATGGCAGAAAACGATTACTGTACCATGGGTGGATTTATACAAAAACTAATTGAACAAGAGGAGAAGAAACGCAATGGCAAATTACGAAAGTAGAGAACAATTAAAGAAACATTTATCTAATGCGATTGGCTATATGAAGCATGATCGTACACAGTTTTCGTTACCCACAACGGTAGCTTTTTTAGAAGGATACCTGGATGGCTTAGAAGAAGCCGATCGTAAATTGGAAAGCACCCTTCAATTTATGGATACGAAAAACGATTTTTTTGATTTTGCGGATAGTGAAAACCCTGAAATCAAATAACAAGTTCCGATTGCGCCGGCCCAATTCGGGTAAAGCAGATGTATAGCATACACGATGGTGTATTGTGAAAAGCTGTGAGTTTTAGTTGGAGTGCCTTTCCTCTATCTACGACTCAGGTCGGCTGACCAACAAAGGAGGATAAAATGAAATTTCAACCTGTATATGAATATCAAGACGGTCGAGGACATTCCATCCGCTATTCACATCAACGTGATAAAAGACGCAGAGCGAGGAAAAGAGCCGAGAAACTAATGGGTAAAAGTTATTTTACAAACCCACAAGAAATTATTTTTAGAGAAATGGAGAAAAGTAATGTACAGAATAAATTTGATTAAAGCGCATAGATATCTTAGTGATCAACAACAATACAAAACTGTCTATGATCTTACTTTGGCTCACTTAATAGTATTAGAACAAATAGCTAATGGTCATAAGTTGATGACGGAAATTAGACATAATTGTGGAATGGAAGATTACACTCTCACAAAAGCTGTTAATAGACTATCGAAAGGATACTGGGCTAGAAATAGTAAAGGCAAAGCGTATAAGATTGAAGGTTTACAATTGTTGAGCAAACATAATGACCCTGATGATCCTAGACATAAATTTATGAGTTTTACAAACAAAGGTTTAGAGGTTAGAGACGCCATTATGAACTATTTTGTAAAGAAGATAGAAAACAAAAATGACATTGATGACGTTGTTGATAAAAGACATTTTCGTAATGAAGTAAGAAAAATGAAAAGGTTAATTCAAAGATTTGAAGAGAATTAGGAATAAAAGTTATTTTACAAACCCGAAGGAATCATTAGAATTGTCTCATGAATATAAACATGATGACAGAAGACCTAGAGTCCCTAATCTCTAGGCGTATGGTGCTTGATCTGATCGACCATGATAGAGACTACTTTAAGAATAAAAAACATAAAGTAGAAGCACTGCGGGCCTGTGCTGATCTTTGGGACCACGAACTCGTGGGAGATACCAAGGACTTACAGGAAGCAACACGCCGTTTAATTGTACAAAAATTAAGTAAACTCAAGGACGGAAATGTGTTATCTTTCCCAAGATGATCAAAGATATTGTAACTAATGTAGAAATCTTCACGAAAGTGTCTAATCCACCAGAGATGCAGGAATACTTGATGTATCGTGTATTATATAGAGATGGTAGTAGTGAGGAATTTACCCACGATCAGTGGCATAAGATTGTAACTAGGGGTTCTGGAGCCTTGAATCAAGGCTCACCGACCACCACATAGTCTTATTTCTTTTCTGATATTTGCGCCTGTAACAGAGCAATGACTATGTACGCTTCTTCTAATTTCTTTTCTAATTCTTGCATGATAAACCTCCCTTATATGCGTTAGTGCGTACCTATTACCATATCAAAGTCCGTTTTAATAAGTCAATAAATCTTTGCGCTTGACATTTATTTTTGTTATGTTCCTACTATAGACACAAGATTATAAACCACGGACCAAGGAGCAAACAATGGCAACAAGACCTAAATCAGTACGAGGAAAAAATACTCGTATAGGAAAACTAGAAAAAGTTAAAAAATATATAAAAAATTATGAAGCTAAAAATTCACCGGGTGCGTTAGATTCTATTAAAAGATCTAAGCTTGAAAAAAATACACCAAAACCAAAAGTTCCTAGTCAACTTATAAGAAGAAAAAAGCTTAGTGGTATGATGCCTATGGTTGGTGCAGCAGCAAAAGGTTTATCACGAGTTGGTGGAGTTGGAATGAACAAAGCAGTTTTTAATAAAGCAAAAAAACTTAAGCCTTCAGGTAGACTTAATGCTAGTGACATGAAAAGAGCTAGAGATATGCTCAAAAAAAGGAAAGCTAAGTAGTGGCTAAACTCACTTCAACAGAAAAGTATCGTCAATTGAAAAAACATACCGAAGATGCAGGAATGAAAGTCACCGAAAAAGAGGGTAAGATTGTGGTTACCAGAAAGAAGAAAAAATAATGGCATTTAGAGGTTTTACAGGTAACTTAAATAAGAAAGCACCTACAAACGTTAACAGACCAGGGACATCTTCTCCAAAGTTTACATCTTACACACCTCCCAAAAAAGATAAGCCGAAGTACACGAGTCCTGGATCAGGTTATACACCAGGCGGTGATTCTTATAAAAACTACAGTGATAAAGATCAGCAAACAATGTTTCAACAAGCGGGTAGTGAGAAAGCATTACAAAATCAAATTGCTAATATTGAACAGAAATACAATCGCTCCGCAGACGTACAAAATTATTTAAACAGAGCTAGACAGTTTCAAAATGCACAACTATTAGGTGCAACAACTTCTAACACAGGTGGCATTGAACGTTTAAACTTTACAACACCCGGTATGCCTGTCATGCGTGACGCTCAAGGTAGACAAATATTATCGATGATGAGACCTGAATTGACAGCACAAGCGCCTACCACCGCACAGTTCTTTGGTGATATGGCTGGTGGTGTTAGTAATCTACTGGGAGCTGCAGGTGAGTTTATTACAGGCGGTGGTACACTTGGTAGAATACTGGACGCTGCAAAACAAAAATTTTCACAAGGTAAAGACTTTGTCCAAAGTGCGTTTAATCCTGGAGATATTAACCAACGTGTGAATGCACTGAGCCCTGAACAACAAAGAGTTTATGCGATGTACATGAACCAAGGGATGCCTTATCAACAAGCGTTTCAAATGGCTTCAGGCCAACAATTTGCTAGCGGAGGTATTGCTACACTTAATTAGTAGGATCGAATATGTCTACTATTTCTTCTATCATTCCTTTAGGAATCACGGTCGACCGACCAAACTCTTTTGACTCTGGTATAAAGTCTGCGATTAAAGTGACAGATTTTTTTGATTGTTTTAGGAGTAATCCATAACTATGGACCAGGGCCACATCTTCAAGCTTTTCGATATCCTCTTTATCATACCACCCGGACGGATGTTCAACGGTATCGAGCCACGAAACACGGACCAATTTCAAATTGCTCCAATTCATGTAAATCACTATATATATTATTCTACACAAATTAAATCTAAAACCGTCCGAAAACAACGAAATCGGTTTACATATTTACAATATAGTAAAAACATATATATATCGCGGGTTCCCTCTGTAAATAAGTTGTCATCTCGTTGTAAACGGATCGCTTCTGGTTTACAAAGTTTGTTGAAAAATAAGGCTTTTTGGAGGGTCTTCAGTTAAAAAATGGAAAAAACAGTGTCAAAAAAACAGGAAAAAATGCTTGAATTGACCCCAAAACAGCAGAAATTTGTCGATATTTTCATCGAAAAAGGGCATTTGCAGAGTGCAAAACAGTGCGCAATTGATGCTGGATACGCTGAAAGTGGTGCTACTGTCAATGCAAGTCAACTACAAAACCCTAAATACTACCCACATGTTGTTGCAGAAATGGATAGAAGACGTGCTGAGTTGGCCCGTAGATATTCCATTACATACAAATCACATGTGCAAAAACTAGCAGAACTAAGAGACTCAGCAGAAGCAGCTGGTAATTACACTGGAGCTATTGCCGCCGAAAAGTACCGAGGTATGGTGGCGGGCTTATATATTGACAGGAAAGAAATCATGCATGGCACGATTGATCAAATGTCGGTAGGAGAGGTAGAGGACAAGTTAATTGAACTTAGAAAAAAACTATCCATTCAAGGAGACTATGAAGTTATTGAACAAGACGCATCTGAAGGGTCACTTATCGGAGAGCATCGCGATGACTTACCTACTGAAGAAGGGGAATTTAGTCTTCAAGACGATACATGATACTGGTTGCGTAGATATTGTTGCCATTGATAAGCGTGGAAAAGTACATTTGTATGATGTCAAAACCGCTGCTAAATATCTAAATGGTAAGAAAAAAGGAAGACAAATTAATAGAATATTAACTCCATTACAAAAAAAACTTAGAGTTGAGTTATTGATGGTGGACTTAGATGAAGAAAGGTGCTGGATAATTAAACATGGCGGAAGAGAAGAACCTCTACAAACAATTAAAAAATAACACAAAATCAGTCATTTGGACAAGAATTGAAACATCAACGGGACTAGGTGTGCCTGACTTATTTGGTTTTTACAGACGTGGCTTTTGGTTAGAGCTAAAGATAATAACCAATAATAAGCTTAACTTCTCAGCACATCAAATCGCGTGGATTCACAGGCATTATTCTGCTGGCTGTCCTGTGTTTGTACTTGCCAGAGACCCTCTTACGAAGGGGGCCAAATTATTCTCAGGCTCCATTGTCCGTGATCCAAACTCCATTGGTGATAAACCTCCATTATGTTCCATTGACCCCGGTTCCAGGTCCCAGAGCTGGGATCTCCTGCTGCATCTACTGGGTGCCTGGACTCCTGATGGTAGCTCCAGTACGAAGCTCCATTAGCCTCCATTCCCACGGCCCACCACCATTACCTCTTAATAAAAAAACCGTGCAGCCAGTCTCCCTGGCTGTGATGGTTGACAGCAGGAGTACATTCTGCTACTCCTAAGTTCTTCCTTCTTTGTTTAGTTAGCCAAACATTAAACAAAACGGTGAGTCGAAGTCCTCGGCTCACCACCCTTTTTCCATTGTCCATTCTCCATTCATATCCACACCTTCATACTACCTCTATATACATGCAGGAGCTGGCATCCCCGGCACTGGGTTCTGGACAGCAGGAGTATCTAACTAAAAAAGTTTTCTTTTACCTCTTGACATCCTAACTAATTAGGACTATATATATTATATGGCTGACATTGTCTCAAGATACAGATTGTTTAAGCCTAGATTCAGGTAGTTGCCGTAATGACTCGAGATCCTGAATCGTAAACAAAGGTATGTGTCTCCCGATCCACACTGCTTGGTTAGTATATTGCTTGGTCAGTAAAGGAATCAAGAACAACAGGCGGGACATCACTTAATCCCTGTGGCAAGTGGAGGATGCGTGGGGAGCCTTAAACAAAGCCCAGTGAAGAAGCCAATCGAGGATGGTTGGTCGGCTGGGCTTTAAACAAAGGAGAAGGAAGATGAATTACCATTTTAAGCACATTGAATACAGATTATTATTCCAACACGGCTGGGACAGGTGTCCCTGGTTCGTGGACTGGAGAGAGGAGGTCCATCATGCCAGTAGAGTTTAAACAAGACTCCATCAAGGAATGGATCACAAACAACCTGGATGAGAGTACCATCTCTGACGTTGTCCTGAACGGATGCCAGGGGGGAACGATCCCTGAGCTTATCTATTATGCAGACACGAATGCGTTTTATGAAAAGTACCAAGAGGAGATTTGGCAGATGCTGTGGGACTCGTACTCTGACTGTGGTTCCGATTCTATTCTCCATTTTATAGAAACCTTTAACGGATCCAGTGACGTGGCATCAGACCTGCAGTTCAGGAACCTGCTGGCGTGGTACGCTGCGGAAGAAGTGTGTCGCCAGATCATGGGCGATAAAGAATCGAAGGAGTGCTTTGATGAAATAAGCACGGCTCTCCATCAAGAAACGGCAGCTGAGTAGTTGCCTGTATTTATTTTTTACTTGGCAAGCACTGTGCTGGTGGTTTCGTTTGTCGTGGTCTCCATCACACGCTTGCCCATGGGATTTGGTTGGTACTTGGGGCAGATGATGCTGGCAGGAGCTGCTGTCCTGACGGGGAAGATAGTGTTCGCCGTACTGTCCGTGGTTCTCCATTCTCCATTACATTAAACGAACTAAGAGTAGATACTGCTTGGTAAAGCAGGAGCTGTCCCCGGGCCACTGACTTCCTGAAAGCGAAGCCTTTAGCTTGGGAAAAAGTTATCCACAACTTAATTAAATAATTACTTGCAATTAGTTAGGATATCACTATATTTAATATATGAACATGCGTTATGTAAGATTAAATCTTCACCTAGCTAGGTTGTATGCTCTAAAGCCAAAGGAGGCAACATGAACAAAAAGAAGGAAATAGACAAGTTAGCAAGGCTAACTATCCTAAGCAACTTCATCAGTTCGAAGTTGAAGGAACAGAAAGATTTGGTCAAGTCTTTCATTAATGAAGAGGACAAAGTCCTCAAGGGTATTGATCACAAACTGAATGTGATCATCAGAGAGTATGAAAGATTTGATAGTGAATCTTTCAGAAAAGATCAGCCCGAGGTCTACAAGTCTTATAAGACTAAACTCGTTAAGTCGGTAGAACTCAAACCGCTCATTGATCAAGAAGAAGAGAGCGATATTCTCACAGAGAATTTCCCACTTCTTCAAATGCAAACTCAATAACATTTATCTCTAGTGCGAGGGCTTCCGCCCTCGTGCCTTTCTCCATTCTCCATTACAAACTACCATTATAGGTTAGGTACATACGTAAGATAGAAACTCCCCCGCGGATGCTGTTGTCTGGTGTCAAGCTAATGGCAAGCCGAAGCGATTCATGTTGGTGTGTTAGGGTGCGACCAAAGGGTACAAAAGTTATCCACAGATATTATCTTATATACTTGCAACTAATTAGGATTAATGTATCTTATAGTCATGCCTAATAATAACAACGATATCGTCAATAGACCTTTTGCAGATTTGCAAGAGCGTCTTGACTCTGTATCAAGGCTAGACAGAGATGACGAAGTCACAAATAGAAGAGAGGTAGATTATCGTGCTATTTGCAATTACCTTAATTCTGAAATTTTTCATCTTATTAGTAGTGTGGATGATCCTCAGGTGAAAGCTTGGGCTCGTAAGATTGTCACCAAACTACACGATATGGTGGGGAAAGATATCTTATAACCACGATACTGGAAGCCCCTGCTGGGGCTTCCAGGCTTGCATCTCCCCAGCCCATCAACAACTCATAAACAACTCCAAACACTAGATCTAGGTACCCTATTTCCGTTTTCCTACCATATGTGGTAGGTCGCGCGGGGGGCGGGGGTTAAACCGCCCCCTACAATGTAACTTGCACAGAGCACAGGCTGT
>WLWG01001055.1_pt1 | contig 26288 bp, 32 predicted proteins | sample 6712871 | NCBI WGS metagenome assembly WLWG01 (sample SAMN12718693, study PRJNA515312) | sponge metagenome | isolation source: marine sponge | host: Mycale hentscheli | place: New Zealand: South Island, Marlborough, Capsize Point | collected 2003-05-01
TGATTGTTCTTGTTCTGTAAGTGTAGCATATCTTTCAGCCAATGCAAGTACTCTTTCTTTACTCCCAGGTTTTCCTACCGGATCAATCATATTATCATTCCCACCAATATACCTATCATCGACCTTTACCTGCTCATTCTTTACAATTTTTCTCATAGCCTTTCTATTGAATTTATGAACCGTCCCTTCCTGCTCAATCCCCTGCCATATCATTGTGCATTCATCCCAAGCCGCCGATAGGATAGGATATTTTCTCATTAGCTTTTCTGTGTTACTCATTTTTTAAGTTCCTCATGTAAAGTATGTTTCCTGAAATTCTCATTCCGTCCTGATCATCCAATTCCCAACTATTAACATAATATAGTTGTACCAAACGAGTTGGTAGCTTGTCAAGCGTGACGTATAGGTTTTCTTCAGTTAGTTCGTTCATTGTAAGCATACTCCCCAGTGTTATAGTTTCTTATCTGCTGTAGTATATCAGCTACTTCAAAAAAGTCACGCCATCCAATAACATCAACACAACCAAGATGCTCATTAATTGGCTGGTCATATATAATTTCACTTGTTATCTCTGGATCGGTTCCGAGATCATATTTGAGAATAGCGACCTCAAAGTATCCAGCGTGGCCGCCATAAGTACCACTGTGACATGCGACAGAAGCACCAAGACCATTAGAGAAATAGTAACGCTTAACATATCGACCTCCTTCGTGTGCAGTTGCCTCGAACCGTGTTTCGTTTAGTTTCAGTGGGTTTACTTTGCAAGTTTTCAATTTACTACTCCTCAATATGTGACAGTGTGAATGGTATCATAACATGCAAGGCTACCTTCTGTCTAGCCTCAGTTTCTGACATCGCGGCAACTTCTCCGATTGGTTGTTTTGGTGTTTGCGTATCATACACAACCCAAACATTCCTTGGACGTTTTTCAGGAAACACACAGTTGTAATATTCTCGATCTTTCATTTTTTCTCCTTATTAGTATATCGACATCCTACCATATATTCTTTATGTTGCAACCCTATTTTCTCGAAAAATTTTAGTCCATTCTATAGTGTCGTCTATTTTCTCCATCAGGCACCATGCTTGCATCTCTCCGAGTCCCCATGAATCTGATTCTGATCTTTGCAATTTCCGTGCTTTGCTGATGATCTTTTGTTTCTGCTCTGCTGTCAGCATTGCAACAATATCTTCCTCTAAATCGTTGTAGGAATAAACTTCTTTTTTAGGTTCTTTCTTCGTGAATGTGGCGGTGTGTTTTACTGGGACAAAATCACAAGATCCGTCATTGTCAGCTATCAATTCTTTTGTTGCGTTCCTGCGGAGCCAGGCAGCTGCTGTTTTTGTTTCTATTGTGAATATATATTTTTCACACTCCGGCCAGTTGCTGTCGCCTCTCTCGCTATATGGTTTGTCGCTATAAGTATAGCACACTCTACCATCTAGCAAACCCCAGAACCTACGTCCTCCATACTCCTTGCCTGCTTTTATTTTGAATTGAGAGTTGATACAAACCATATTATTGTAGTCTGTTTCTAGTTCCCGTTCTGGTCCGATACTTAAAAGATTTAGAGCTTGATATGTTCCGTTCTCGTTGTATTGATAAACATCTGCCATTTTAATTGTCTCCTGTTAAAAGTATATCGACATTCTACCATACATTCTTTAATATTTCAACCGTCTGCCAATTCCCACTCGACTGTAGGAATATATTTGTGAGTCATACTGCTATTGAATCCTACTGTGTAACCGCCATTAGACTGTCTTTTGATACCGCGTGATTCTATCCAGTTTACTACGTCGGCCATACTAGCAGTTTTTACTACTAGTCCCTTGGTGGGGTGAACGAATACGAAGTAGATAATTTTAGCGTTGCATTCTGGCTTGATACTTTTGAAACTGTAGGCGTTGGTATTTGGTCCGAGTAGACTAGACTTTGATTCTCCCCGTACTATGGCCCCGTCTACATACAATTCTATATCGTGGGATTTTGTTGGCCCGGTATGTTTTGCGTCTAGTCCGTATGCTTTCATGCGAAGGTATATAAGCCGTTCTGCAATCCATCCGCGATCATGTTCTGACTGCTGTGCTACGTCATAACTCTCGGCTGATTTTTCGATACTGTAAACTTGTGGCTGGTCAAGACCTTTTTTTGCTTCGGCAATTTCTGCAAGTGAAAACATTTTTTTGGTTCCTGTGTTTTTTGTGATACGTCGAGTCTACAATACTTATCGGCACAATGCAAGCGGAATATTTAACCCGCCCCGTAATAATCAAGTGAAGCCTGAAAGTGAACATGATCACCACCATCATAATCGACCCTATCTTCGATCACTTCACAATGTTCGTAGCAAGTAGGGCAGATTTGAGCGTCATTCTCAACATATGCTCCACAGCAATCAGTTCGGTATTCGATTGAAAAATTGTTGTTACTCATAATTTTTTTCCTTAGTGTTTAATGTCTTACTTGTTATATCGACATTTTACAGTATATACTTTAATGATGCAAGCAAAATCTTGGGAATTTTCAAATATAGTTTCATGCCAAACGAAAATAAAATATTTTGTTACCGAATGGCACATGATATGCTATGGCAAACGCCGTGCCAATTAGGGGCATTTTTTTGTTTCCCCCACCTTAAGGGGGGTATGTTGCTGATTGCCGGGGTGGTGCATACATAGTAGGGAGTCTATGTGTAATTGACCGTTTTATTAACCTTTTAATTTTGGTGTATTTACTAAGATATCTCCTGTTTTTAAGTATCATTAGGATCTTTATAGATGAATCAAGAAGACGAAGATTTTGTCGAATCTCTGCAAGCAGATGAAGACGGTAGAGACGGATCTGCAAACTTTACTGACGAAACCATCCCAGGCATTGCCGCAGGAATTTTCGATGCTATAACTATTCCTCCAGGCGAGGACGGTAGAGACGGAGAGATAGACGAAGAAGACGGCGAATGTACGCCTCCAGAAATTAAACCGGTCCCACCCCCATCACCTTCTTTAAAAGACAGAAATTCACAGGCAGAAGCAGCAATTGCTCTTAGTGAAGCACTATCTTCATACAATGATGCTCTGGATGTGTTAAATAAAGAGAATTACAAAGTTACTGAAACATTGCAATCTATGGCAAGTAGTGTTACCCAAGCAGGGGACGCCCTAGCAGACGGTATCTTTTCCTGGAACTCTGCTCAATCTGCAATATGTGCAGTAAAAGCGAAAAAGAAAGAAATTCAAAATTTAGAAGCAGCTAGAGAAGCCATAATAGAAGCTGCAAGAGCTATAGGTGATCAAGCAAAACCACTAATGAGAGGGCTTAACATTCCTCCAAATGACAACGGAATGAGAGCTGCTCTTGGTTGTGTTAGAAGCAATCCATTTACTGGAGGACAGATTGTTGATTCGTCACCAAGATGTGCAGGATTTAAAAATGCAACAGCAGAACAATGGGCAACATTTAATAACCTTAGAGGTCTTTGGTCTAAGTATCTAGAGAAATTAAAGGAGCTAGCTGCGAAGGATAAAGAAATTAAAAAAGCTCAAAACGAATTAAGAAGATTAGAAGCTCAAGTACCCAATGTTTATACTCGTGAGCATGGAATACGAAGTCTTCGAATGGCATACGACAGAGCGATAGCAGCTTATTCAATAGCACAAGTGTCTCTGACAGCATCTTTAAAATCGTTTGAAGAAGTTGTTTCCTCAAGCGCAGCTACATACAATGGACTTCGTGGAGACCTACCAGTACCGCAAGTAGATTACGAGGATTTTCCAACCACTATAAAATTTCATCCGTGCCCTGATGGTAGTGAAGTAGAGTATACCATTTGGGAGAAGGTGGTTAGTGGTAAATCCCCAGCCAGACCAGATCCATTGAACTATCTACCACCAGACAGTCCTTCTTTACCAGGTGCTCCATCCGTTTTTACACCGCCAGTATCCGACCAGTGCTAAATAACTTTTTTTAGATCTTTCAAAAACGTTTTAGCTTTTCCATAATAAGAAGATGGATATTTATCCATATCAGAGGCTAGCATACTTTCCATACAGGATATATTATTTAGAAAATCCCGTATATCATTCCATTCTCTTTCTCCCGTAAACCCCAGTATCTTTTCTATTTTACTTTTATATTTGTTAAACTTTCTGTCTCTAAACACAACAGGCCAGTATACCGTATTTCCTGCATAAATTTTAGAAGAATCAAAAGGTTTTCTAACATACTTAGTTCTAGGTTTCGGAGGATTGTATTTTTTCCATAGTTCTCTTTTCTTCCAATACGTTTCTGCTTTGTGATAGTCATTATCTATCTTTGCTCTTTCTATAGAAGGATTGTATCTATTACTAGTCACAGCAGGACCGTTAGAATAATGATGTAGCTGAGAACTCCACATAGCAGGATTACCGTATGGCATGTTTCCCCAAACCATAGCAGTAGGAGTTCCGATAGGACCCTGAGAGAATCCTTGAGAAGAAAAGCAAAAAACCAAAACAACAAAAAGTATCTTTTTCATTTCATAACCATAAAATTTATATCTTTTTCAAAGCTCAGACCCTGATAAAAATCAACAAGGTCGTCGTTACAACTTAATACTATCTTATAACAATTTTTCTCTTTGGCAACCTTTACACAATGTTCCACCATCTTCTTACCTAATCCTCTTCCTCTATATCGCTTATGGACTGCCACATCCTCAATATATGCTTTAGGCTGCTTATATCTAAGTTTATGTTCATATAATATTGCTGTGGTAGCCACAATTTTCTCATCTATTAAATAAACGTATACCTCATAACGATTACTTTGTAGACTAAGAAGTTTATCTCCATAATCCTTAGGAGAACTTTTTTCTCCAATATTCATCAAATCTTCCACACACTCGAAATAATCTTCTATATTATGACTAGGCTTAATTGTTTCTATCATTCTACTGTTACACTTTTTGCTAAATTTCTAGGTCTATCCACATTTTTTCTACGAAAAACAGCGCTATAGTATGCAAATAGTTGCAATGGTATAACACTGAGTATAGGACTTAAGTAAGAATTTGTTATATTTATCTTTATGTTATCTTCACAATCAGAGAATATACTATTCCAACAATCTATTGTAATTACATAAGCATCCCTTGCACGTACTTCTTTTATATTATTCAACATTTTCAACTCTTGTTCATGATCCCCATTACTATTTACTGCTATTACTGTAGTATTTTTATCTACTAATGCTATTGGTCCATGTTTTAATTCTGCCGCAGCAAACCCTTCTGCAAAATTATAACACAATTCTTTCATCTTCAAAGCACCTTCTAATGCCACAGGATAATTATATTGTCTACCCATAAACATAAACTTATTCTTACTTTTCAAATCTTTAGCAATTGCTTTTGTCTTAGCATCACACAACTCTAAAACACTAGCAACAGAAGTTGATATATTTTTAATCTCAGAGACTATTTCAGTACGTTTTTTTATGTCTAGACCCCCAAATTCTGTATTTTGCTCTATCCACAAACTTATTAGTAGTAAACATACAACTTGTGAAGTAAAAGCTTTAGTACTGGCTACTCCTATTTCCATCCCTGCTCTTAGATAAACTCCACAATCCGTCATTCTACTTAAACTAGAATTAACAACATTACACACTCCTACAATAAAAGCCCCTCTTGCTTTTGCTAACTTTAAAGCTGCTATAGTGTCTGCAGTTTCTCCTGATTGAGAGATTCCTATTACAATGTCTCCTTCTTTTAGAAACGCTTGTCTATATCTAAATTCGCTAGCATATTCTACACTCACCTTAATCCCACAAAATTCTTCTATATAATATTTAGCTATCAATCCTGCATGCCAACTAGTACCACATGCAATTATAGTAATATGATCAGTATTCTTAAACTTCTCCTCATATCCCAACAATCCCCCTAGCTTTATATTATATCCATCTATTCTTCCACTAATCGCATCATCCAAACATTTAGGCTGTTCAAATATCTCTTTCTGCATAAAATGATCAAAATCTCCCTTTTCTATATCAAACAACTGCTTATGAAGCTTTTGAATATTACAAACAGATAATTTCTGAGTATTCATATCAAATATATCTATATCTTTATCTATTTTTATAACAGTATTATCTTCAGGATACATAACATTATTAACATGCTTACTAAAAGCAGAAGGATCAGAAGCTACAAAGAATTGAGCAGCATGTCTACCTATAGCTAAAGGACTACCTTTTCTACCACATATAAGACTATCGTCTTTATTATTAAGTAGTATAAAAGCATAAGCCCCCACTACTCTCTCTAAAGCTAACTTAGTAGCCTCGTACAGATCATTAACTTCTTTTATATAATAATCGTATATTAAATATAGCAAAACCTCTGTATCTGTATCACTATTGAACTTATAGCCCTTAGTTATTAATTCTTCCTTTAAACTTAGATAATTCTCTATAATCCCATTATGAACTATACTTAAACTACCATCCAGAGTAACATGAGGATGAGCATTCCTTTTACATGGTTTTCCATGAGTCGCCCATCTAGTATGTCCTATACAAATATTAGACTCTTCCTTTAGACTAATCTTCTCTTCCAGATCCCGTATGCAACCTGGTTGTTTAGAGGTAATAATACCTCCATTATTTTTATACGATATTCCAGCACTATCATATCCTCTATACTCTAGTCTTTCCAATCCATGGAGAACTAGGTTGATAGCGTTTCTGGGTCCTTTGTATCCGACGATTCCACACATATTTCTATATTCTGTTTTTTTCTTCCTCGTCGTTTCTTTATATTTAACTTACGCCTTTGAGCCCTTACCATATCCCCAGTAACATTTTCTCCTGTAATTTTGGTAAGTTTAGCTGCTATGTCACTATCCTTAAGCAGCTTTTCATTATCTGCTATGAACTGTAGTTCGTTCATATTCCATTTCTTATATTTTCCCATAATTTGACTATCCGTGTATATGTATTATAATGAAGTATTACACCGTTTTGAAAGGTCCTAGATATGATTACACCAGTTAATTCAGAATTAAAAGTTGTTGCCTCAGAAGAAATTGAAAAAGCCGTAGCATCCGATCTAAACAGCGAACAAAAAGCACCACTAGAAGAAATAATAGAAAACAATGCCAAAGACGAAGAAGAAACTTCCACATAATATAGACGAGAAAGAGTTTGTAGAGATACTACATAGGATAGTAAAAAAGCTTGGCTATAAATTTATTTTTGGTTATCATTCTTTTGAAGATATGTACCAACAAGCAGCCATCTTTGCCATAGAAGGTCTAGAGAAGTATGATAGCTCTAAGCCCTTAGAAAACTTCCTATGGACACATTTAAGAAATAGACTTTTCAATTTTAAACGTGATAACTTCAAAAGGCCGGATAAGCCATGCTTAAATTGTCCTTTGTATGATAAAGACTATGCAGTGTCAGATAATCAATGCTCTAAATATAGTCAGGTATTAGACTGCTCTTTGTATAAAAAGTGGTACATTAGAAACTCTTCAAAACAAAACATAATGAAACCTACAAGCCTAGAGAACGAGAAGGTTGTTTCTAGCGGAGCAGGTAGTATCTTTGGAGATATATCTAATTCTGAACTTTTAAATAAAATAGAAAAGGAATTAAGAGGAGAATATCGGGAAATTTATTTGAAGATTAAACATGGTACAAAAGTCAATCGGGCAGATATTAAAAAGTTACAAAAATTTATACAGGAAAACATTTCAGAATGCCAAAAAAGCGCGGACAACTATCTTTAGAAGAAGAAAAGTTTATACAAGATAACGTAGGCTCTATGGATGTAGAGGCTATAGCAGAGTATTTAAATAGAAATACGGGACCTGTAGAGAAATACATCAAAGAGAATCAAATCTTTGGATCTAGTGACGAAAGAAAAGATCATGAGATATTAAAGCATAAATTACATGGTAAAAGTTTTTGGGCAGAGATAGTCAGACAGTTTGATGAGGAAAGCGGAGAGTTGGAATATTTTGAGAATACGTGGATCAATCTTATTAAACAATTTAGAGAGGACGTATTGGCTGCTGAGGAGCTTCAGATCAAGCAGTTTATAACAATAGACATATTGATCAATAGAAGTATGAAAGAGCGTAAGAGGCACATTACGGACACTGAGAAGCTACAAAACGCAGTAGACAAAGAATATACCAAGATAGAAGAGGACAGAGACATACAAAAGCTTGCAAATTTAGAAACTCAACTTAGCTTTGCTCGCAACAGTATAACAAGTTATACAAATGAATATACGAAACTATTAAATGAGCAACAAAAGATTAGTAAAGATTTAAAAGCAACAAGAGAACAAAGAATCAAAAGAATAGAAGACGGTAAAAGCAGTTGGATTGGACTGATTAGAATGCTTGAGGATGAAGAAGTAAGAGAAAAAGAAGGAAAGGAAATGGAAATCCTAAAATTAGCTACAGCAAAGTCAAAAGACAAATTGCAGGAACTTCATACATATAATGATGGAAAAGTGGATCAGCCTTTATTAACCCCGGAATCAGTAGAAAATGAAGAGTAAAACAGCACTAGTCTCTGGAATCACAGGACAAGACGGTAGCTATTTAGCAGAATTATTATTAGAGAAAGAATATCAAGTTATAGGCTTGCATAGAAGAACTAGTACAAATCATTTTGAGCGTATTATGGGGATCATGGGACATCCTAAATTTCATTTACATGAATTTGATTTGTGTGACAGTAGCAGCGTCTATAATTCCATAGATCATTATCAGCCTGAAGAATTTTATAATTTAGCTGCTCAGAGTCATGTAGCTACTAGTTTCAATCAGCCTTCATTTACATTCGATGTCAACACTCAAGGAGTGGTGAATATCCTTGAAGCCATAAAAAATTATTCACCAAATACGAAACTTTATCAAGCAGGTACTAGTGAGATGTTCGGCAGGAACTATAGTAAAGATAAAAATGGTGTAAAATATCAAGACGAAACAACTCAATTTTTGCCACAAAGTCCTTACGGGGTATCTAAACTTGCGAGTCACAGAATGTTACAAATATATAGAGAAGCATACGGGATTTTTGCGTCGAACGGTATTTTGTTTAACCACGAAAGTCCAAGGAGAGGATCGTATTTCGTTACACAAAAAATTGTTTTGTGGATTAAAGACTTTTTTCAATGGTGTCGTAAAAACAATATCACGCCTGTGGAAGTAAAAAGTGATGATGAAAATCTTGTATTTAAAGATTTGTCTTATCCAAAATTAAGACTAGGAAATCTAAAAGCAAAAAGAGATTGGGGACATGCTAGAGACTATGTAAAAGCTATGTATTTGATGTTACAACAAAATGAATCAGATGATTATGTAATTTCTTCAGACACTACAAATAGTATAGAAGACTTTTTATCTATAGCTTTTAATCATGTTGGAATTAAAGATTATTCTGATTATATTTATATAGATCCAAAATTTTACAGACCTGCTGAGGTAGATTATTTATGTGGCAAGTCTACTAAAGCTAGAGAAAAATTAGGCTGGAAGCCTTTAATGTCATTAAATGATCTCGTTGTGGATATGTTAAATGAATAGAAATTTCGACGACCCAAACTATAAAAGATGGAGAAAAGAAGTATTTAAGAGAGACAAATTTAAATGTCAATGGCCTAATTGTAATTTAAAAGGCAGATTGAATGCACACCATATACAAACTTGGGCACATAATCCTGGTTTGAGATTTTTACCAGGAAATGGCATAACTTTGTGTAGAAAACATCATGATCTTATTCATGGTAATGAAGATAGCTATGTCTCTTTATTTTTAAAAATCTTATATAATAATCATGGCAGACTACAGTGATTTTAATATTATAATCGACACGAGAGAGCAGCAGGCGTGGGAGTTCCCCAGATACTCTACTGCTAATAAGAAATTAGACACTGGAGATTATTCTCTGGGTGGACTAGAAGATATTCTTTGCATAGAAAGAAAAAAGAGTGTAAGTGAAATAGCTTCTAACATAACAGAGAAAAGATTTGAAGATGTGTTAGAAAGAATGACAAAGTATAAATATACTTATATGATTTTTGAATTTAGTCTTACAGATGTATTGATGTATCCTCAAGGATCTGAGATACCAAGACACAAATGGAAATATATTAGAATATCTCCTAATTTTATTCTTAAAAAGTTATCAGAGTATATGATAAATTATAACATAAAAATTATATTTGGAGATAGTCCTAAGAATGCAGAAAAAATTGCTATGGCCTTAATGAGAAGGGTATATGAAATTGAACGAGAAGAATAATTTAAAATTATATGAAGATGCTTGGTTAGGTTTAGGAGACTTATCAGAGCTGAATCTTGATAAGAATATCATGATTCACAGATCTAAATCTGATATTGAAAATCCTGATATGCATCTTATGAAAGTATTCAGAGATACAAAATATTTAGCTTCTGCATGTAAGCTATTGTTCGATATAGAGCTACATCCTATACAAGTAGCTATTTTACAAGAGTTCTGGATAAGACCATTTCCCATGTTTATAGCTAGTCGTGGTTTTGGTAAATCTTTCTTGATGAGCTTGTATTGTATTTTAAAGTGCGTCTTTACACCAGGAACCAAGATAGTTGTAGTAGGTGCTGCTTTTAGACAGAGTAAGATTATATTTGAATATATGGAAACTATTTGGAAGAATAGTCCTATATTAAGAAGCATATTTAGTGGTAATGAAGACGGTCCTAGAAGAGATGTTGATAGATGCACAATGAGACTAGGAGATAGCTGGACAGTAGCTATTCCTATGGGTGATGGTAGTAAGATTAGAGGTTTAAGGGCACATATTATTATTGCTGATGAATTTGCTTCTATATCTCCAGACATATACGAAACAGTTGTTGCTGGTTTTGCTGCTGTTAGTGCTAGTCCTATTCAGAATGTAAAAGAACAAGCTAAGATAGAAGCTATGAAAGAAATGGGAGTCTGGACCGAAGAGATGGCTGCTCTAGAAACAAAAATGGGAAATCAAGCTATTATATCGGGTACGGCTGATTACAGTTTTAAACACTTTGCTCAGTATTGGAGAAGGTATAAAACGATAGTAGAAAGTCAAGGAGATGCTTTTAAACTGAGAGAAATTTTTAACGACGAAGTTCCAGAAAATTTTAATTGGAGAGATTATAGCGTTATTAGAGTACCTTATGAATTAATACCAAAGGGTTTTATGGACGATAAGCAGGTAGCTAGGGCAAAAGCAACAATACATACTGGTATATATAATATGGAGTATGCTGCGTGTTTTACAGAGGATAGTGAAGGGTTTTTCAAAAGAAGTCTGATAGAGAGTTGTGTAACATCAGATAAAAATCCAATTAAGATTAGAGATGAAGAAATACTATTTGATGCTATGATTGAAGGAGACAATAATAAAAAGTATGTCTATGGAATCGATCCAGCGTCTGAGCAGGATAATTTTAGTATTATTATTATAGAATTAAACGAAACCCATAACAGAGTAGTATATTCATGGACTACTAATAGAGGGAATTTTAAAGATAGACAAAAAACAGGATTAGTTAATGATCAAGATTTCTATAGTTTTTGTGCAAGAAAAATTAGAAATTTAATGGAGTTGTTTCCTCCAGCCAGAATAGGTATGGATGCTCAAGGAGGAGGTATTGCTATCGAAGAGGCTTTACATAATCCTAATAATTTAGATCCTGGAGAAGTTTTAATTTGGCCTGCAATTGACGAGAGAAAGTCTAAAGAATCAGATAATCAGCCAGGATTACATATCGTAGAGATGGTTCAATTTGCTAGGGCAGATTGGACAGCAGAGGCTAATCACGGATTAAGGAAAGATATGGAAGATAAAATGCTGCTTTTTCCAAGATTTGATGGTGTGTCTCTAGGATTAGCATTAAATAAAGAAAACAGAGATATACTAGACGCAGACCTAAATCCTATTTATGATAGTCTAAGTGAATGCATTTTAGAAATAGAAGAATTAAAAGACGAATTAACTACTATTGTTATGACAAAAACTAGCACAGGACCAAATGCTAGAGACAGATGGGACACTCCGGAAGTTAAACTTCCAAATGGTAAAAAGGGTAGAATTCGTAAAGATAGATACAGTTCTTTAGTTATAGCTAATATGTTGGCTCGTCAGATTAAAAACAAGATCAAGCCAATTAGCTATGAGGTTGTTGGAGGAAATCGCAAGGATGTAGAAATGCATAAAGGAAATATGTATAAAGGACCAGCTTGGTTTACTAACGAAGCTAATGATGACATATATACTGGAATATATAGAGAATAGGTGTATTTAAAAATTAACTTTAATAACATTCCAATTACAATAGTAATGCAATACAAATGAATAAATATCCAAAAAGTGACTCTGACAATAACGAAGAATTTTTAGGTCAAGAAGCTTATGTATCGTGGGGAGATGATTTAGCAAGCAAAAAAGAAGCTTTAAAATTATCTTCCGAATCCTTAGAAGAATTTACAGGGATTCAAAACGCAAAGGGTAGTCGTAGATACAGTCTGGATTATTCAAACTTAGATACTAACACAAGTAGTCGTCCCGGTCTTACTAAGTCTGATTATTACTACTTTAGACCAGATGAAGAACCGCCTCGTAATTTAAAGAATATTCTGAAAAAAGCAGAGGATATTTACAATAGAGTAGGTTTAGTTAAAAATGTTATAGATTTAATGGGGGACTTTTCTAGCCAAGGAATAAGATTAGTACATCCTACAAGACGTATAGAGAAGTTTTATCAAACATGGTTTAAGAAGATTAACGGTAAAGAAAGAAGTGAAAGATTCTTAAATAATCTCTATAAAACTGGTAATGTAATTATTCATAAACAAAGTGCTAGATTGAATAGGAAATCTAGTCAACAAATGTTTAAAGCATCTGCCGTATCAGATATCAAAATAGGAGATTTAGAAGATAGAAGCATAGAGTCAAAAGAGATACCTTGGAAATATACTTTTATTGACCCTTATTACGTAGATGTTTATGGAGGTGCAATATCTTCTTTTTCCAATGCAAAAAGGTATCAATTAAGTTTACCAGCTAAATTAAGAAAAACTATTAATAACCCAAAAAATCCAGAAGAACAAGATCTGGTTAATAAATTACCTTCAGCGATAGTAGAAGCAGCAAAACACAGAAAAGCTTATCCTTTAGACCCAGACAAAACTTTCGTTTATCACTATAAAAAAGATGATTGGCAAAGCTGGGCTTTTCCTATGATTTATTCAATCATGGATGATATTACCATTATAGAGAAACTAAAATTAGCAGATATGGCTGCTCTTGATGGTGCTATTTCTAATATTAGAATATTTAAGCTAGGTAATTTGGAACATAAAATTGCTCCTACTAAAGCAGCTACTTCTAAGCTAGCTCAAATTTTAGGAAACAATGTTGGTGGTGGAACAATGGATTTGGTTTGGGGTCCAGATATTGAATTACTAGAAAGTAAAACGAATGTTCATCAATTTTTAGGAGAAGGCAAATACACTCCTCATTTAAATAGTGTTTATGCTGGACTAGGTATTCCTCCTACTCTTACAGGGACTTTTGGAGCAGCAGGAACCACAAACAATTTCATTAGTTTAAAGACATTAACGCAAAGATTACAATATGGTAGAGACATGTTGGCCAGATTTTGGGAGCAAGAAATCATAGCTTTACAAAAAGCCATGGGTTTTAAGGCTCCAGCTTTTATTGAGTTTGACAGAATGGATCTTTCAAATGAAGAAGCAGAAAAGTCATTACTTATACAGTTAGCGGACAGGAATCTTATCTCGGATGAACTCATTCAAGCTAAATTTGATATCAATCCAAATATCGAAAAAGCAAGAATTACAAAAGAAAACAGAAGAAGGAAAAACGGGAAAATGTCATCAAAAGCCAGCCCTTATCACGACGCCAATTTAGAAGGCGGACTTAAAAAGATAGCCTTGCAATCTGGCACAGTAACGCCAAGTGAAGTAGGATTGGAACTAGAATCTAAAGGAGAAAATCAGAAAAGCAAGTTTGAAATGCAACAAGATTTGAAAGGCAAAAGCAACCCACCAACGAAGTTGGGTAAAGATGAGGATCAATCTTTGCCAGATAGACCTGGAAAAGGAAGACCTAAAAATTCAAGAGATACAGAAAAAAGGAAAACAAAGGAATTTGCCCCGCAGACAGGAGCAAAAATTATGTTATGGGCTTGTGGAGCTCAAGATAAAATAGATGAAATAATAAATCCAATTATATTGGAATATTTTAATAAGAAAAATTTAAGATCATTATCTAGCGAAGAATATAAACATTTAGAAAACTTAAAAACTCAAATATTATTTGAACTGCAACCTTTCGGTGTAATTAATTCGGAGAGTGTAGTATCTTTTATGAATACAACCAAAGGTAGTAAGTTAATTAACAACTATAATAATTGGCTTATTGGCTTAAAAAATGATTCCACAAAACCGTTGACAGTTGAAGAGCAAAGAAACGCAAAAGCTATTTACTATACAAACCAGCATGTGAGACAATAATATGAATATTTTTCAACAAGAATATGATGATGGGTTAGATAGATTATTAGATAATTCCAAATCACATATTACTTTTTCGTCTTTGGCATTCCCAGCAATTGAGCCAGAGGTAATCAGAAATAATTTTACTGCTTCTGCATCATATAATGATGATGATTTGTATTACGTGCAGTCTATTTTAGTAACGTCTAATTGGAATAAAAATGATGACGTTTTCAATTCTGCTGAGGTATGGGCAGCTAGAAAAACTCCAGAAGATAAGCCTACAAACTTAGAACATGATGAAAAAACAATAGTAGGTCATATTATTTCAAATTGGGCTGTAGATGAAAATGGTAAAATTTTAGATGAAACTATGGCTGCTGAAGATTTACCAGAAAAATTTCATATCATTACTGGTTCTGTAATTTATAAAGCTTATACTGATCCAGAATTAAAAATGAGATCTCAAAGCTTGATTAATGACATAGAATCTGGACAAAAATATGTTAGCATGGAATGCTATTTTAAAGGTTTTGACTATGGATTGTTAGATACCCAAGGTAAATTAAAAGTAGTAGCACGTAATGCTGATACTGCATTTTTAACAAAACACTTAAGAGCTTATGGTGGAACTGGTACACATGAAGATTATCAGATAGGTAGAGTCTTAAGAGATATCACTTTTAGTGGTAAAGGTTTTGTAGATAAACCAGCAAATCCTGAAAGTATTATATTCAATAAAGAAGACTTAACAAAAATTATGTATGCTAACGAACAAAAAAAACCGGTTTTAGAAAAAACAGGTGTATTAAAGAGTAATAAAATTTCTAACTCTCAAAACGATGGTGTACATATGAATTTAGAAACCGAAATTACCCAATTACAACAAACTATGGCTTCGATTAAGTCTGATTATGACGTTAATCTAGAAACCTCGAAGTCGCAAATCGAGCAACTGAAATCCTTAAACAGCGAACTAAAACAGGAGTTAGATAAAACTATGAGTAATCAAGAAGAAATTTCTAAAGCTAACGAAGAAAAAGTTTCAGAATTAGAAGCTCAGGTTGCTGAGCTTAAAAGCGTTAATGAGCAAGCAGAAGCTGCTAAGACAGAATTTGCAGCAGAAACTGAAGCTAAAGCAACAGAGTACGCAGAAACTCTTAAAGCTAAAGAAGAAGAGCTGAAAAGCAAGAGCGAAGAGCTCGAAGAAGTTGCTAAAGAATTAGCAATGTACAAAGAAGAAAAAGCTAAGCTCGAAAAAGAAATGAAGAAAAACAAAAGAATGGCTACTCTTGTAGAGGCTGGAATGTCTCAAGAAGAAGCTGAAAAAACAGAAAGTACTCTTGATTCTCTTACAGAAGAGCAATTCGAAACAATTGCAAACACATTCAAAGATTCTTTAGTTGCTAAGCATACTAAGATGCATAAAGAAGAAGAAGAGAAAAAAGAAAAAGAAGCTAAAGCAGAAGACGAGACTGAAGCAGGAATGCCTCCAGCTCTTAAAGAAGCTCTTGAAAAGAAGAAAAAAGAAGAGCAGTCTGATGCTACAGAAAATACATCTGAAGAAGTTGATGCTTCCGCACTTGATGATGTAGAGTTGGAAGAAGATGCCGACCTAAGCGTTGGTAGTGAAGTTTCCGAAGAAGTTGAAAATACAAGAGCGGCTCTTGTAGAATTTGTATATAACAGGTTAGGCAAAACAAACACAAAGGGAGAGTAAACAATGGCATTAAAACCTGATCGTATCGAAACCGTTACAGACGTTTCATTTTTCTCTAGTTCAGCAACTGCTACTAGAGGCGGGGTTGTATCAGTCACCGGAGGCGGTAGCGGCGTAAGCATGGATAATGCAGCAGCTGTTGTATCGTATGCTTCGGTAGCGAGTGGTAACAAGCCTGTAGGTGTCTTATTAAACGATGTTGTTAGCCTTGACTTGACAAGACAACACATCAATTATCACAAAGACGAAGTTCAAAAGGGTGGCAAAGTCACTTTGCTACAAGTTGGTCAAGTTACAACGAATCTTGTTTCTGGAACTATTGCTGCTGGTGACGCTGCTTATGCAGGTCCTTCGGGATACATCACGAATGTATTACCAGTTAGTGATAACACAGAAGAATATTATCGTGTCGGTAGATTTTTGAGCAAAAAAGATACTGATGGGTACGCAAAAGTAGCAGTGAGCATTGCCTAATCTAAATTAAAGGGAGAAAAACAATATGTCAGTAAATAATTTTAATGCCACCCCAGAGCTTACTGATCTTTTAGTTCGTTCTGGTTCTCAAGATAAGAATGTCGCGTTAGCGGCTACGAGAGAGTTTGCAAAAGCTCTTGAGTTACCACTACGTAAAGGTATTCTTAGCGGAGATATCCTTAATGGTATCTTCGAACCTATTCAATTAGCTCCAGGAGCTACGCCAGAATTCCAATTGGACTTCTTGTCTCCTGGTACTGAAAAAGATTTCGTAGCATATACGTTACCAAATCACGGTTTAATTCCAGAACGTCATGTAGAAGGCGATTATGTCATGGTTCCAACTTATGACATTGGTTCTTCTATCGACTACTTACTCAAGTATGCTCGTGATGCTCGCTGGGATGTGGTTGGTCGTGCTATGGAAGTACTCGAGCAGTCATTCGTTAAAAAGATGAATGATGATGGTTGGCACACACTTATTGCGGCTGGTGTTGACCGTAATATCGTGGTGTTCGACAATGATGGTGTTGCTGGTCAATTCACCAAGAGACTAGTCAGCCTCATGAAAACTGTTATGCGAAGAAATGGTGGTGGTAACAGCGCCAGCAATAACAGAGGCCAGTTGACAGATCTTTATGTTTCTCCTGAAGCTATGGAAGATCTCAGAAACTGGAATGTTGATCAGGTAGATGAAGTTACTCGTAGAGAAATCTACACAGCCGAAGACGGTGCTATTAACCGAGTATTCGGTGTTAATCTTCATGATCTAGATGAGCTTGGTGTTAGTCAAGAATATAACACATTCTATGACGTCACAATGGCAGGTTCATTCCCAACAGCTGACACAGAACTTGTTGTCGGTTTAGATCTCAGAAGAAGAGATAGCTTCGTGATGCCAGTTCGTGAACCAGTTCAAATCTACGAGGATGATACTCTTCATCGTCAAAAGAGAGCTGGCTATTATGGCTGGGCAGAACAAGGTTTTGCTGTTCTTGACAACCGTAGAGTCCTTTTAGGTTCTCTATAATAGGTTGACACTCAAGTACTAAAAAGAAAAGGGGCTGGTTTTTCCAGCCCTTTTTTAGTATAGGTGTAATACTTAATAGGTATTTTATAAACCTTAAGGGTATTTTGATATGTCTACAGCCTGGAAAACTCCTGTACGTCTTATGGTGAGAGTTTTAATTAATGATCTAGAAGCTTCGCCAACTTATTCAGACGCTAGAATTGATCAAGTAGCAGTAGTTGCTGCTCAGTTTGTTAATAAAGACATTACGTTGGGTAATGAATATACTATAGATGTCGTGGGTGAAACAATATCACCAGACCCTTCCGTTACATCAACAAAAGATGAGCTTTTTATAAACAGTATAGTTTTAAAAGCTTCTTGCATTATAGATCAAAGTACCTTCAGAACTAAAGCAGCACTAGAAGGCTTAAGAGCTCAAATGGGACCAGCTTCTATGGCTGTTAGAGGAAATCTCGCTGGTTATCAAATCTTATTAAAAGAAGGACCATGTGCTCTATATTATAAATTTGTAGAAGATTATGAAATAGCTAATGCTACGAATATATCTGCAATACTTAGTCCATTCGTAGGCAATAAATTTGATCCCTATATGTTACCATATAGTGATGATCGACACAGAAGCATGTATCATTAAGGACATAAAAAATGGCAGCTAATTATAATTTCGATATAGAAGTTGGTAATTTATTTGAAATTAAATACAATTATACAGACAACGATGGTGTTCCAATAAATTTAGAAAATCATTGTATATTTTTAAGATGGCTAACAGACACTGGTGTTGAATACGAATTCAGTAGTACAGAAACTACTACGAATTATTCTTTATCTGGAAATGCTGATGGTTCTATAGTTTTTCAAATTCCAGCTCGTACTAATCAAGCATACAGTTTCGCTACAGCTACTTACGACTTAGAAATTCTAGGACCTTCTGAGACTTATGCTGGTAGTGGAAAACCTGTCGAAAGATTAGTAAGTGGATCAATTAGTTTCATTGGTAAAAGTGTTAATGTAAATGTAGACACTCTTGTTTGTGATCCGTATTTTAATACGAAAACTGTATCTTCGACTAGAATTCCCGACATTAATGATATCGAATATAAAGGGTCTGGATTTTCTACGGTAGACAAAGGATCAAGTTCAGACACTATTACAATTACTGATTCTTATAATATTAATTATCTAGAAGTTTCGATTAATGATTTTAATTATAAATATCCCCAAGACTTAAGAATATTACTGTCTCCACCAAGTGGAAACAAAATACTTTTAGCAGGTCATGAAAAAATTATAAACAATGTTGAGAATTTTAATATAATATTTTCCAATACAGCTCCTTCTGATAAATTTCTATATAATGTCAAATCAAATGAACCTGCTAGGATTACAGATAAAACTAGTATTATTAAATATAATGATGAAACTTTATCTGCAGACCTTTCTGTATTTCAAAATACTAGTACATTAGGAGATTGGTCTTTAATAATTGTGGATGACGACGCTTCTCAAGCTGGAAGTATTGGTTCATGGGCTTTAACTTTTAATCACACTTAAATAATATGATTTTAAAAACAATTATACAAACTAAAAATGAAATATCTAGCGTTTCTAACAACGTTATTACTATAGTTAAAACTACTTCGACAACTGACTATCAATGACTAATTTAATATCTAGCGAATTTAAAGCTTTGTTTAATACTACTATTAATGAATTATTACAAGAAAACACCTTAGCTCTTCCTTGTAAACTTAGTTTTGCGTCTAACAAAACAACCGACTTATGCAACAATTGCATTTATGACCCTATCACCAAAGCTTCTAGTTATAGATATAATGGGACAGGTCCAGTGTCATTTCTGGATGGTCAAATTTGTCCTGTGTGCAGTGGTTTTGGTAAGGTTAGGGGATCTAATACAGAGACCTTGCACTTAGGAGTTATATTAGACAGTAAATATTTTGTTAACTGGGATTCTAAAGACTTTAGTGTTCCTGATGGAGCAATGCAAACTATATGTTCTAATACATTAATGAGTAAATTAAAATCTGCATCTGATATAGAACTTACGGTCAATAATGTTTTATATAATTATCAAAGAGCAGGAGATCCTCAACCTGTAGGTTTTGGTTCTATGGATTACATTATTACAAATTGGAAAAGACAATGAAATTAAATGTTTCTTTAAGAGATGGTAGCGATAAAATTGTAGACGATATTCTTAAGTTTATGCTACCAGATTTGAACAAGGTCTTTGCAGCAGCAACGGGAAAAGCTGAAAGTAAAATAAAAGAGATTCTACATGATAAGATTACGTACGATCCAGTATATGGTTCTCTAATTAGTGGGAGATTAAGATACGAACTTGGTATTCCTAGAGTTAGTGCTATTAATAATATTGTGGAAGAAATAGTAGATACTGTACAAGTTAAAGCTATTAAACTTAAAAAAACAGCAAGAAAACTTACTGGAGGAATAGATATTACCCTGATAGATATTGGTAGTAATATTTTACAAGATAAAGATGCTGTTGTAAATGATGTTGAAAGAGGATATATGTTACCGTGGCTTAAATGGTTGTTGTTTGATGGTAGTTCTCCTATAGTAATGGATTATCATGTAGAGTTTGGTAATTTTCCTGGTGACCGTTCTAGAACAGGAGGAGCTGTTATGGTTCCTGGAGGCAAATGGAATATAGATACCAGATTTGCTGGGGTAGCTTCTAATAACTGGCTAACCAGATCTGTTGTTAGAGCTAGATCAGAAATCGTTAGCGTACTATCTTCTGAAATAAAGAGAAGTCTATGAGTATTCCAGAGTATACAAAATTCGGATATGTAAATAAATTTGGTCAATATAATATTATTGGTCAACTAGAAGACAATTTAAAAAGTTTTTTTGACTACGCATTTCTGTCCATAGGGGCTTTTACTAATGTAAGTAGTGCTAACACAAGTTTGTACGGAGGCAGTTTCCACACTCTTAATAGTGTTAGTGACCCTAGTTATACAGATAACACTGTGTATGAGACAGTTAGAAAAGATTGGGTGTGGGATAGTGGAGTAAGCTATAGTGGTGTTTCTCCTGTAAATATTTCAGGAGTTTATGTAAATGACACATTAATTCCTGCTCCTTCTGGAAATGTCACTTATCCATATCATTTAGATTATAATCAGGGAAGAGTAGTGTTTAGTAATGCTCTTTCTAGCTCAGATACTGTTAAAATGAATTATTCTTACAGGAATGTTCAGGTATATAAAGGTAATGAGTCCGATTGGTTTAAAGAATTACAATACAACTCATATGACCCTAGCAAATTTACTAATATAAAAAATATTATTAATACACATAGAGTTCAAATGCCTTGCATTTTAATAGAGCTAGCTCCTGGTACAGATCTTATTCCATACAGAATTGGTACCACAGAGAATATTATTAGACAAGATGTTATATTGCATATTCTGGCTGAAAAATATGTTGACAGAGCATATTTATTAGATATCCTTCTTTTACAGAAAGATAAAGCTATTAAATTATACAATATTCATAAAATAGTTGAAAACAGTGTATATCCAATTAACTATGATGGTAGCAGAAATAGCTCATATTTGAACTATGCACAAATATCTCAGAATAATACATACTTTTTGAGAACTTGCTTTTTTAGAGACATGAACGTAATAGATTTAGATTATTTAACCGGTTCAATACCAAGAGCCTCTATCCGCCTACAATTAGAAATTTATCCTTAAGCCCAATAATGGTGTATTTAAAAATAATTCCACGACTATAAATTCGGAGATATAACTATGGCAAAACGCGTTTTTTACGGATCAACTCACTTAGCGATCCGTCCTACAACTTATAACACTTCTGGAACACCTAGCACGGGTAATTTTATGGCTCCCCAAGGTATTCAGAGCGTAGGTTTTAATACCAGTGTTGCATTCGAGCCTATTTTTCAAATGGGTCAAACAGAACTTTATGGTAGAACAGAAAGTCAATCTCCTGAAGTAGAAGCTACTATTAGTAAGGCTTTTGATGGTACACAACCATTATATACTACTATTATGGGTGGTAATACAGCAGTTAACGACAAGCAGCCAACAGAATTAGCTTTGAATTATTGTGAATTAGACATGGGTATTTATAGTGAAAATGTACCTCATGCTAGTGGAGCTCCTGAGAGTGCGATTTATTGTAGTGGAATGTATATTACTAATGTTAGCATGACTTTTCCTTTAGATGGAATGGCTACAGAAGAAATTACCCTTCTTGGAGATACAAAGAAACATTTATCTGCTTCTAATATTAGTGCTTATGAAAATGTACATGCTGGGACAGGAACAGCTCCTGCTCCTTATCAAAGATGGAGTATGAATGTTAGTGGTTCTACTTTACCTAGTGGTGTTAAAAATTATGCTATTCAAAGTGTTAGCGTAAGTATGGGTATGGGAAGAGAAGCTCTGCAAGAAATTGGTAGTCGTGGTAAATATTGCAGATATCCTACCTATCCGTTCGAAGTTACTACAGATTTTGAAGTTATTGTTGGGGGAGAATTAACTAGTAGAGGGGTCGAGCCAAGTTCTAGTGCTAGTGGAGATGTAGAAATTGATCACTATGACTTTGTTAATGAAATCGGACTAGCTTGCTTCAGTAATGCTAAATATAGTATTACTCCTGGGGTAGCACCTAGTGACGGGAATATTGATTCTGGTTACATTGACCTTGGATTTAGAGATCAAACGATTACACTGGTATTCTGTGGAGCAACTGGTTCAGATAATTTAACTATTGATCTTGGATCCAAATGTAGAGCAACCTCACAGAACTATAGTGGTGGAGATACTGGAGGAGATAATGCTACAATGAGTTATAGTTTCCAAAGCTACAACGAATTTAAGCTTACTCATGCAGGAACATTTGCAACAGATGCAACTACGGTTAGTTAGGATTTAATTAAAGGACAAGTTATGGAAGAATTATTTAATATAATAGGAAAAATGTATGTTGATTTGTATCAAAATCAAAACCTAATAGAAGCTCTTCAAAAAACCTTGAAGCAAAAGGATGAGGAGCTTCTAAAACTTAAAAATGGAACAGAGGATGACAGAAGCGGAGATTGAGCAATTAATATATGATATTACTTTTGGTAAAGTTTATTTTAAACACAAAGGTAAGAAATACTGCTTTAGGACTCCTACTCTTCAGGAAAAAAGAAAATCTATAAACGTATATAACAGTATTATGAATACTGAAAAATATCAGGATTGGCTAAGAGAAGATGGTGTTGTAAATTTTTTAATTTTCTCTAATTGTTGGAATAAATCAACTCCTTCTACTATTAAACAGGTAGAAAAACAGTTAGATAGAGCTAAAATGAATCTTTATGTTAGTAGAAAAAATTATGCTCAAGTTAAAAATGCCAGGGAAATCATTCAAGGATATAAAAAAAGACTAGAGAAGATCATGAACTATAAGTATTCTGTTCAAACCAACACTCTGGAATATTATGCGAATACTATCAAGAGTGAATATCTTATATCTCAGTGTTTAACTCAAAACAATAAGCCTGTTTTTCTTTTTAAATATGATTCTAGACCAGAAGAATATAAACCTTTAACTGAAAAGTGTGTTGAACTTCGTCCTGATATGGATCAAGTAAAAACTGTAGCTAGAAGTAATACGTGGAAAAGCTATTGGAATATAGGTAAAACTTCAGTATTCTCAAAACCGGTTATGCAACTTTCTGATGAACAAAAAAGCCTAATTAATTATACTATGATGTACGACAACATTATGGAACATCCAGAAGCTCCTGAAGAAGAAGTCTTAGCAGATGAAGATATGCTTGATGGATGGATTGCTTATCAAAAAGATAAAGAGAAAAGAGACAAAATGGAATCGCAGGCTTCTAACATACATAGCGGGGCTAGTGAAGTATTTCTTATGGCTAATAATCAAAATGATCTTGATACTATATACTCTATGAATGATATGGAGGCTAATAGTATTATTAAGGCCAGAGAAAAAGCAGTTAAAGAAAAGGGTTCTGTTGATATGACAGATCTTCCAGATGTACAAAGAGACATAAACGAACAAATGATGAGCAGTAGGAGATCCTGATGAATTATAAACAAAGACAGATATTACGAAATACAAAAAAAAGATTTGAAACTACGATAATAGGTTCTTTAGCCAGGTTCGAGAAACATTTCTCATACTTGTGGGATTCGGACTCTAAACAAGCTGAAGAATTTTATGAACTTTGGCAAGAAACTAGGAATGAGATTTTGAATCACGGAAATAATCAAGCTAGGGCAGGATTAGAAGATTTAGAGAGTTTTATGGATATTAACTCTAAATATAAACATCAATATAAATTTTACAATAAGGATAAGGAGAATTATTACTATGAGTGAAGTTGAATTTAAAGAACAAGTGGATGGTAAGGATGTGCATTTCTTAGTTAGAAGCCCGTCTTTTAAAAATCAAAGAGAAGGCCAGAAAGTATATAATACGGCCTTCACAGACGCTATTAAGTCTAGTGCTGTAGTTAGAGCGAAGATGGATGATGTATTAAAAGAGCAAGGCATCTGGGATGATTCTAAAGAAGAAGAATTAACCGAATTTCAAAACGAAATCATTAAAGCTGAAAGAGTTCTTGCTAAAGGTGGTATCTCTCTGCAAAGAGCAAAGCACGTAGCTTTAGAGATGAAAAAAACTAGAGATAAAATTAGAGATCTTTTAATGGTCAAAAATTCTTTAGACACTAATAGTGCTGAAGGACAAGCTGATAACTCTAGGTTCAATTATCTAGTGAGTGCTTGTACGGTGTATAAAGATACTGAAAAACCATACTTTAAAAATATGGATGAATATTTGGAAAAGAGTACAGATCCAGTTGCTATTAAAGCTGCTCAAACTTTGGCTAATATTATATACGGACTTAAAGATGATTATGAGCAGGATTTGGCAGAAAATAAGTTTTTGAAGAAATATCACTTTGTGGATAATGAATTAAGATTAGTAAATAAAGAGGGTCAATTAGTAGATGAAGAAGGTCGATTAATTGATAAAACTGGTAGGTTTATTGATGAAAAAGGAGAGTATGTAGATAAGTTTGGTCATCGTATAGATAAAGAGGGTGATTATGTCGTGGATTTTGAACCTTTCTTAGATGATGATGGCAATCCTATCGCAGAAGAAGAGAAAAAGACAGAGGAACCGGAAGTAGAAACAAAGGAAACAACAGAAACAGAAGAGACAGAGAAACAAGACACTTCAGAATAACTAGGTGGTAAATAAATATGGCTTCAGCATTTAATTTAACAGCACAAATTAATATTGCTGGGCCTGCAAATATAAAACCTGTTGTAGGGAAAATACAGAAGCAGTTAAAAGGTATAAAAACTACTGTCGATATTAAGATAGACAGAAGAGTAGCTTCTCAGCTCAGAAGTATTAATAAAAATATTACTTCTTTAAATTCTTCTTTAAAGACTCTGAATAAAACATCTCAAGGTGCTAGTAGAGGATTAAACTCTTTGGCCTCAGGTTCTGTTTCTAATAAGATAGCTAGAACTTCTCAATCTATGAATGCTCTTTCTAGAGCTGCTAAAAATTCTGGAAATACTCTACAAAACACAAACAAGCAACTTCAAAAGTCTGGCAATCTAATGCAGGCTTTTGGTAAGCACGTAGGATTAGCTGCTAAAAAGTTTGCAGCTTTTAGTTTAGTTACAGGAATTATTTATAGAGTTAGTAATGCTATAGATGTTGCTGTTAGCGAGTTTGTTTCTTTTGATAGAGAATTGGTTAAAATTTCTCAAGTTACTGGAACATCCATGAAAGGTCTTGGGGGATTAGAAAAAACCATTAGAAATCTATCTACTAGTCTTGGTGTTAGTTCTCAATCTTTAATTAAAGTTTCTACAACTTTAGCTCAGGCAGGACTTACGGCAAACCAAACGAAACAAGCTTTACAAGCTTTAGCAAGAGCCGATCTCGCTCCAACTTTTGGAGATATGAACGATACTGTTGAAGGTAGTATTGCTCTTATGAGACAATTCAATATTAGCACTAAAGAATTAGAAGGTGCTTTAGGTAGTATTAATGCTGTTGCTTCCCAGTTTGCTGTAGAATCTCAAGATATTATGACAGCTATTAAGCGTGCTGGTGGTGTGTTTGCTGCTGCCAGTAAAGGAGTAGCAGAGGGTACGGATGCATTAAATCAATTTATGGCTATCTTTACAAGTATTAGAGCTACGACTCGTGAAGGTGCAGAAACTATTGCTACTGGTTTAAGAACTATCTTTACCAGAATTCAGCGTGGAGACACTATTGAAAAACTAAAAGCTATTGGTGTTAACTTAACAGACTTGTCAGGTAAATTTGTTGGTCCATATGAAGCAGTAAGAAGGCTTAGTGCTGCTTTAGCTAGTTTAGATCCTAGAGACACAAGATTTTCCGCTATCGCTGAAGAACTTGGTGGTTTTCGTCAGATTGGTAA
>WLWG01001057.1_pt1 | contig 26276 bp, 26 predicted proteins | sample 6712871 | NCBI WGS metagenome assembly WLWG01 (sample SAMN12718693, study PRJNA515312) | sponge metagenome | isolation source: marine sponge | host: Mycale hentscheli | place: New Zealand: South Island, Marlborough, Capsize Point | collected 2003-05-01
GGCATCCTCCAAGTTTGGCCGGGCTGGCTCAGGCTACCGCTCGGCTTCAACAAAGCCCGAATTCCGCCAACCCCCGCCTGCCGCCGAACACCTCGAACTAATTACCATACACTAAGGCTGCCCTAACCCCGGGCTTGTCCAACACCGGAGCAGGTCGCGGCTACGCGCGACCTAGCCTTATTTGTTAGGTGCGGTATCCTTGCGTTCATTATTGCTGGCTTGCGGGTTTATATATTTCATGGCAAATCAATCACTTGCCGCTGTCAAGGCGACCGCTATGGACCTGCCTGAGGACGAGCGCGCGGAACTTGCCCATGACCTTGTCGCCAGTCTCGATGGTACGCCCGATCCGGGCGCAATTGACCAATGGGACGCTGAATTGCTTCGAAGGTTAGCTGAAGTAAAGGCAGGTACGGCCGAACTACATAGTCGGGCAGAGTTTCGCGAGCGACTGAAAGAACGCTTGCAACGCCGTTGACGGTTCTGCGTATCCATGAGGCGGCGACCGAAGAAGCCGCCGAAGCTACACAGTGGTACGAAGATGAGCGTCCTGGACTCGGGGCGCAGTTTGAGGCTGCTCTCGATGCCGCGTTGGATCTTATTGAAGAGGGCATCGTCCCCCTTGCTCCAGTCCCAGGGGAAGCAGGTGTCGCCGGACTCAAGCGTCTTGTCCTGCGTCGATTCCCATTCAGCATTATCGTTCATTGCCAGGAAGATGAGATCGTCGTCTTAGCATTCGCTCACGACGCTCGCCGTCCGGGATATTGGCGAGACCGCTTGAGCACATAACGTTCACGATGACGCGCCGGGGCGCCCGCGCAGCGGGTAACCCGGTTGCTGTCGATCGTGTTGTTGGGCGGCACCAACTCTCGCCGCGCCGCGGAGGCGGTCCTCATGGTCATGGTTCGAGCACACCAAGTTCGATCAGGCGGCTTTCTGATATGACATCGCGAACATGCCGAAACCCGAGCGACGTCAACTGCATCACCTCATCGCGAGGATCCGAGACACGTTCAGATAGACGGACGACGCCCGCCTTAATCATTTCCCGGCCACAGCCATTCTCGATCAAGAACTCAGTTCCGCGGACTACGACAAGTCTCGGAATCGGAGAATTCACGAACAGCATTAACTCGTTCGCGATCGCGACAATCGCCTTTGCCATACGGTCCGTGGGTCCAATCTTCTTGACGCTCGCGCGAAGGGGTTCCACGTGTCGCCAGGACGATAGCGGCTTTACGGGCACTGATGACTGTTTTCCTCCGATGGCATTGAAGAACTCATTGATAGGGCGGCGTTCCGGGTCGTCTGCCTCTCCGCCGAGCGATGCCAGATGTCGCTGTCGTGATTCTTCGGACGGATTCGAGGGACCTTCGCCACCGTCTGTCTGGTTAGTCAGTGGCCCGGTGCCGAGATCGTGCCTGCCGATGGTGGCAATGAGTTCCCGCTCGAAACTCAACGAGTCGGCCTCCAACTCGAAACCGCTCGGGAGAGCGTAAAGTTTTGAGGCCCGCACGGGGTCGGTGGAGCCGCCGCCGGCTCACGGTGGCCCTCGGTGAGCCAACGCGCTCGGCCAGGTGTAGCGGCGCGGCGCAGTGCTGACGGCGCACAGACTGTGGGTGATGGCGTTGAACGAAGGCCATCGAGTCCACCGGCTCGGGGTCGCTGAGCGGTGGTTGGCCCAACGCGTGGCGGGCGCTATTGAGTGGCTCGTTGCAACTCGACGCATACCATCGGTAGGGGCGCACGGTGCGTTGCCGAAGGGCCGGGACATGATCGAGATAGCGGGCGATGAATCGCTCAGGGTGCCGGCGTAGTGTCGCCCGCCGCACACCTAGCGAGCCCAATACCTCGCGACCCCTTGGCCATGGGTATAGCGTTGGCCGATAGGGACGTGCCAGGGCGAGCGGCCGAGTGGGTTGAGCGGGTTGCAAAGGCGCTGAGCGCTCATTTGCGAGGGCAATCGAAGTTGCCCGGCTTGGAGAAGTTCGAGAATCTTGGCCGCAGTTGGCCGCGAAACAGAGGCATCAATGCTTTGGCCGGCCACACGAACGCCGCCCGCTTGGGCGTGCGCCACTGACCTTCGCTATCGAGTCCGCCTTCGCTGACTAGGCAGTGGATGTGAGGGGGATAGGACCAGTTGCGCCCCTAGGTGTGACGGGCCAGCAACAGTCCAGGTGTAGCGCCCATGTAGCGGGGGTCTTTGCATAAGGTGCTCATCGATTGATGCACGGCGCCAAACAATGCACCGGTGAGCTTTCGTTGGTTCAACCGAAACAGCAGCCGAAGCGCGCTCGGCAGGGTGAACACGATGTGGCGGTGTACACAGTCCGATAATCGAGCGCGTTGCGCATTGAACCAACGCTCGGTCGCCAAAGCGTGACACGGTGGGCAGTCGCGATGGCGACAAAAGTTTGTACCCCACACCATTGATATGGCCATTGTCGCAGCGCCGAACAGGGCCACCCCATGCAGCGGTTCTACAGTGAGCTAATGCCCGCGCCGCGTGGTGTTGATGGAGCGCCAGCCGATGGTTTGATTTGAACGCACTAAAGTGACGTTGGAAGATGTCTTGAATGGTGCATCGTATACACTGCCGTATACGGGCAGTGCGGGCGACATCACCGCTTGACTACCTACGGCGGGGCCTCGGCCTACCTCGCCAGCGCTAGCCGACTCGTACAACGCCAGGCTTGAGCGGGCGCGCAGCGCCCGCGAAGGTCCGTCTCCAAGCACTTGTTGGGCGCGGACTCTCCGGGACCGAGAACATAGAACGGTCCTACGACCATGTCAGACTCCTCCAGTACTCAGAAAATATTTGATGGCAATAGAGATCGTTTCGAATTTCGAAGTACTCCGCTCGGATTTCGCATAACTGCCCCAGTTCTCGCTTTATCGCGTCGCAGTCAGAATTCGAAATGCCCGTGGCCGTCGCATAGTATCGGACCGGTCCTCCCCCAATGTGAGGGTTATTGTCTCCACAGAAAACTTCCAAATTTAGTCGGTGAAAACCAAATCCAAGAAACAGTACTTTCTCCGCGCTAGCGTAACGCTGCCGGATAGAGCGAATATCGCTAGTTTTCGGATCAGTGCCTTCGGTAAAAGTCCTTATCCCTAGCGCCAATCTGAACAACTGTTCTGGACTCGGTTCTCCACCGTACGGAATCGAGTCTATCGCACACTGCCAAGGCAATGGACCGACTCGACCATAGACATGAAATATTGTCAGACACTCAAGTACGCGAGCGGCTGCATCGGGTTCCACTCCGAAGTAGTTTTGAATTGATTCGTAGAGGAAATGTTCAATACACCGGTCGTAATTGAACGTAATCACTGTAATCCGGGCAAGTCGATCTGGGAGGTCCGAAAATTCGCAGTTCTCAGTAAGAATCTGCCAGAAGGGGATTGCCCATGACTTCTTCAAATGCTCGAAAGGTAATCGGGATTCCCGCGCTCTTGCATCGATCCATAGGTTGCTATTTCGTTCTGCGCTCAGAATTGAGATCGCGATTGCTAACTTCCCGCATAGTTCCAGAGCGTTGTTACCCTTGTGTGCATCGAGAAGATTGTCGATGGAGATTGCCTGGAGTAATGCGCCCCGAATTCGATGGGCTTGGGAAAGGTACGGACCAATGTCTAATGAACCGGTTTGTTTCTCCGCCGCGACAGTAAACGCCGACTTAATCAGCCTAGCACCGGTTGATTGGGTTAACAAGTCGTAACGAATGTCGAGTGCTCGGGCAATTTGCTGTTTAAGCTCGTCGCCAGTAGGCAATCCGAACTCTTTACTAGCGCCAGCGCCAATGATCAATGCTGTCGGACTTCGAATCACGACTACTACCTACATTGCGACCACGCAACGTTGCGCCCAACGAGGCTGTAGAAAAATCAATTTAGACCAAAGCAGCAGATCGGGTCGCTTTGAATAACATAAATAAATATCAATTTCATTGACAAGCACAATTTTGCATTCTTTGGGTAGTTTATCGTTTTGCTGAATAATTCAATATTATAATTGCAACATCAAAGCCAAATATGGCTTTCTATGCCGCCAATGGACCATAATTCATCGACTTTTCTACATTGTGTACTATTGAATATAGCTGCCATTGCGCCTGAACCTTTTTTTGCCCTCGCAAATTCAATCGGCTTAATCCCTTGTTCGTTCCTATGTTCGTAAAGACCGGTTCAACAACAGACATACGATGACTATAGATAGGTTTACCTTCATCCGAATCAACCCGTTCTTTCATCCAATCTGTATAACTTGTTTTATTTCTTATGTGGTCAACGATGAACGATACTTGCCGCCCATTTCCATGACAATGTTCGGCTGACAAGGGATTCTTCATGCAGCGCACCTTAAGCGGACAATTTCGACATTGTAATAGCCGCCCTTCAAAGTAGGCTATTTTTTTCCATGTCCGTTGTCACGAACAGCTCGCAAAGTGAGCCCTTCGCCTGCTGGACAAACGCACTTCAACCATCGTTTATTGAATTTAAAATCATCTTGTGCCAATTACTTTGAAGGGCTTTTTGGTTTGCTTTCTTGCTTGCGCTTGGTATTCATCCGGTTTTCTCACTCTGGTGGAGTTTCTACTCTTATTTCCCTTCTTAGTCAATGAGTTACGTGATTAGTCTTTTTTGTCTTTGCCTAATGTCTGTCAATACGCGGCGTTGGTTCGTATTACAACGCGAAAGCTGTGCGGCTGGAACCTACTAAAGGCAAGCTCTCCGATGACACGAGGCCTCATCTGTTCGAGCTAGCCTTTACGCATTCTTCGGACTGTGAGGAAGATCTGCTGTGGAAGAGTTATCAAGTGATGCGAAGAATGCACTGCGCAAGCTCAGCGCGGAGATTCGGCTTCGGCATTATTTGATACGAACGGAGCAAGCTTACCTCGGATGGATGAGGCGCTTTATGCGCCGGCCGCCAGCTTGATCTGGCAGCGCTGAGTGCTTGGCACGCACGCCGGTTCATGTCGGACTTGGTTACACAACGGGCTGTCGTGCCTGCCACTCAGAAGCAAACCTTAAATGCGATTGTAATTCTTCATTTGCCCAGCGCGCGCACCTCAGCGCATCCCAATCGTATTGACTCAAGGGCATCTCTAACTAATCCATATTCTGCAATTTTCCGATCGATAAGATCAGCCACTTACGCTTCTGCGAAGCGCGAGACTCGTAACTTTTAGAGATACCCCTTAGCCTTTTACCGAGTGACTGTATTGTTGGAATCGCTGCCGCCTGACGGTGCGGACCGGGTTGATAAAAAAGAATAGGATGCCGGTGCGTTCGCGGCCCACAACAACGGCATGGACGCGCATCGCAATGTTGGCCATTGTTGTAAGTCGGGGTCGCTAAACTTCCACTCAGCGCTGTTAGTACGCTGAACGAAATCCTAGCGCGGCACGTTCAACGGCTTTTTGGCAACGGCCTCTTGGCCGAGATCACTTTGGTGTTAACGCCGATGAAATTGAGGCCGCCGAACAGGCGCGCGTGCTCGATTTTCATGCAACGATCCGCCACCACATCCAAACCGCCCGCCGCGGCGATCGCCGTAGCCTGCGGGTTGTTGATACCCAATTGCTGCCACAACACTTTGGCACCGATGACCACGGCACTCTCGGCCAGCGCCGGGATTTCCTCAGCGCGGCGAAAACAATCCACTACGTCCACCGGCTCAGGCACATCTTCCAATTTGGCAAAACACGGCTCGCCCAACACCTCTTCGTATTGCGGTGTCACCGAGATCACTTTGAAACCCTGTTCTTGCAAATATTTGGCGGCGAAGAAACTCGGTCTGTACCAATGGGCGGATAACCCCACCATGGCGACCGTTTTGCACTCGCTTAAAATCCGGCGAATACCCGCAATGTCATCGACGAACATGTAGCAATATCCTCCAAGGCGCTGATTATTCCGAGCTAGCCTGGCCCGGCGGCCTCTAAGAAATCGAGCACGACGCTGGCGTGCATGGCCACGCCGGTGGCCATCGCCGCTTCGTCAATGCGCATGTGATTGGAATGGCACTGCGGCGCTTCCTGCGGCTGCACGTCCTCGGGGCAGGTGCCCAAGAAGGCGAACGCCCCCCCGTAGCGTTGCAGTACAAAAGAAAAGTCCTCCGCCCCTGGGATTGGCCGCTCCAGTTCTTCATAGCCATCCTCGCCAACTAGGGCACGGGCGGTGTGTGCGACAAACTCGGCAAAATCAGGGGTGTTGACCGTCGGCGGGTATCTGTCGTAAAACGACACTTCAACCCGCATATCATGGGCCGCGGCGATACCGTCACAGACGCGCCGCAATGATTCCACCAACTTATGGCGGGTCCCATCGGAAAAGCTGCGTACCGTTACCTCCATGTCCGCCGTCTCCGCGATCACATTGCTCACCGTGCCCGCCCGTATCAGTCCCACCGTCACGACGGCGGGGTCAAAAGGATCGAACCGGCGCGTAACCAGGGTTTGAAAAGCTTGCACCATCTCGCAAAGCACCGGCACCGGATCATTGGCATCGTACGGCATGGAGGCATGCCCACCGCGTCCGAATAGACGCACGCTCATGGTATCGGCGCTCGCCATGATAGTACCGGCTTTGCAGTAGATGACCCCGCTGGGTTTGTTCGGCGCTACGTGCAACCCGAAGGCGGCGGCAGGCTTACCTCCCGCTTCCAGCAGTCCTTCTTCGAGCATGGGCGCGGCACCGCCCGGCCCTTCCTCGCCCGGCTGAAACATAAAGCTCACAGTGCCGCGAAGACCGGCCCGGCGCCCGTTCAATACCCGCGCCGCGCCGGCCAGCATCGCCGTATGCGCATCGTGGCCGCAGGCGTGCATGCGCCCTGCGATCGCGGAGGCGAAGGGCAGACCGGTAGCCTCCGGTATGGGCAGTGCATCCATGTCGCCGCGCAGCAGAATGGTTGCGCCGGGCCGCTCACCTCTCAGCACCGCCACGATGCCGCTGGTGGCATTGGACAGATGCAATTCGAGGTCCAGATCACTGAGATAATCGAGCACGGCAGCGCGGGTGCGCGGCAATTCATTGCCGAGCTCAGGAAAGCGGTGGAGCTGCCGCCTGAGCGCCACCACCCCGGCGAAGCTGGCCTTCGCCTGCTCTAGCAGTTGTGCGTGTTGCTTGGACATTCGAGTCACATTCAACGCAGTTTGATGCCGCCACCACCGCCCGGCATACCCGGCGGCAGGCCGCCACCGGCCCCGGGTACCACGATCTGGGAAGCCTGCTGGCGCTGTAGCTCGCGGATTTCATCAAGCATGCGTTTGACCGCCTGTTCAGCGGCGGCGGGGAAGCGTTCTATGGCACCGTCCAGACTGTCCGCCTCCAGTTGGAATTGCAACGGCAACGGGCCCATGGCTGATACTACTTGCGCCTGCCCCATATAGGCCGTCTGACGGCTGCTATCGGCCGAGCCATCAGGTAACACCGGCGTTAAGCGGCGGATGGTACCGGCGCCTAGGTCGGTAAATACTTCTTCGCGGTAAAGATTGTCCGTATCGACCTTGAGGTCACGTGCGCCCTCGGATTCGTCCGCCACGGTGATCTCCTTTTTTGGATGTTGGTCAAAGCTGAAGCATGAAGCCTATCCGGTATACCGCGCCAGTGCACGCGGCTTGCCCCCTTCTAATGACCAGCAATGGTAATGACCAGCAATGGACCAACTGAATGGGCCAACTAATGGGCCATTAGCCGCCGGCGATGGGTTACCTTGGCGCGATACCAAGGCCAAAGAGTACCTCCACCATGCCAGATGTCGAACTGCCATTTAGCCGCCAGGAATATGCCGCGCGGCTGCACCGGGTGCGCCAAAGTATGCAAGCGGCCGGTCTAGAGGTCATGATTACCTGCGATCCGTCGAATATGGCCTGGCTGACCGGTTATGACGGCTGGTCGTTCTACGTGCATCAAGCCGTGGTCGTCACCCTGGACCATCCGCCGTTGTGGTGGGGCCGGCGGATGGACGGATTCGGCGCTTTACGCACGGTGTACATGGATGCAGTTGACGTTATCAGCTATTGCGACGACTACGTGATGGTGCCCGAACGCCACGCCATGGAACACTTGGCCGGGCTATTGCGCGACCGCGGCCTCGATAAAAAGCGCATCGGACTGGAACTGGAAAACTATTATTTCTCCGCCGCCGCCTATCTTTGTCTTCAGCGGGAACTGCCAAATGCGCGGTTGACGGACGCGACGGCGCTCGTCAACTGGCAGCGCGCCGTCAAATCCGCGCAGGAATTGGTCTATATGGGCCGCGCGGCCCGCATTGTGGAGCGCATGCATACCCTGATCGCCCAGACCATCGAGCCGGGGATGCGCAAGAACGATTTGGTGGCAGATATTTTTCACGCCGCGATTGCGGGCACCGATGAATTCGGCGGCGACTACGCGGCCATCGTGCCGCTGCTGCCTACAGGAAAAGACGCTTGCGCCGCTCACCTGACCTGGAACGACAAACCTTTCGAACGCGAGACCTGCACGTTTTTCGAAATAGCTGGGTGCTACCGCCGCTACCACGCACCGCTTTGCCGCACGGTCTATCTGGGCACGCCGCCGCGGGCGTTGGTGGAGGCACAGAGCGCCGTCATGGACGGGGTGCAAGCCGGCATCGAAGCGGCCCAGCCGGGTAACGTGGCGGGAGACGTGGCGCGGGCTTTCCACGGTGTGCTGGCTAAAGCGGGCATTCACCGGGAGGGACGTTGCGGTTATCCCATCGGCCTTAGCTACCCACCCGATTGGGGCGAGCGCACCATCAGTTTCAGGGAATCGGATACCACTGAGTTACAACCGAATATGACGTTTCATCTTATGCCCGGTCTGTGGACTGAGGATTGGGGGCTGGAAATCACCGAAAGTATTGTTATCGCCGAGTCCGGACCAGCCCGAACGCTGGCCAACTACCCTCGCCGGCTGACGGTGAAACCCTGATCCGGCACGCCGGATGCTGGAGGCAGCGGTAGCCCGCCGGCAGCGGCTGATTGCGTTTCCTACAGTGTTTGCTGTTGCTTCGAGCCCGGTTCACTACGGCAGCGGGTCTGTTTCGGCATGCGGGCATTGCCACCGTGGTTGGCGGCCCCGGTAGCATCGGGCAGGCGCTTATGGCGAATGAGTACATTGGCTGTCGGCCAACTTGACGCTTGCTCTTCGCAGGTTGGGGAGGTGGGTGGATCGAGGTCAGATCAGCGCCTGCGCGAGGCTAGGACATCACGCCTTCCTCGCCCGGCGCTCGTGCTCGCCGCCTCGTGTCTTCGGCTTGCCGCTTCGAGTGCGTCAAGCCGTTGAAGTCGGGATGGCTCGACCCTACTTGAGAACCGGTTTGCGGGGCGCCTTGAAGAATCCGCGTTGGCAATGAGATTGAATGGGCCATGAGTGAGCAGCAATCAGCAGAGCATGTAAACCAACGCATCAGCGTCGATTTATCCGACGAGATCGCTAAGGTTTTGGTGGGACAAGAAGCCATGGTGACGCGGTTGCTCATCGGGCTTTTGTGCGGCGGGCATGTGCTGCTAGAAGGTTTACCCGGCCTGGCCAAGACCCTGGCCGTGCGCACCTTGGCAGGGGCCATAGACACCGGCTTCAGCCGCATTCAATTCACCCCGGATATGTTGCCGGCCGACGTGGTGGGCACTGAGGTTTTCAACCCGGCGGACGGCACCTACAGTGTGCGTAAAGGACCGGTATTCTCCAACTTGGTCCTGGCCGATGAGATCAACCGGGCGCCGGCCAAGGTGCAAGCGGCCCTGTTGGAAGTGATGGAGGAACGGCAGGTCACCATTGGCGGCGAGTCGTTCAAGATGGATGAGCCGTTCCTGGTGCTGGCCACGCAAAACCCCATTGAGCAAGAAGGCACCTATCCGCTGCCGGAAGCCCAAGTGGACCGCTTCATGATGAAAGTCACCATCGGTTATCCGTCCAAGGACGAGGAGCGGCGCATCGTGGAGCGCATGGCCAGTGGCCGCGCGCAACCGCAGGTGCGGCAGGTCACTACACCGGCAGCCGTCGTCAAGGCCCGCGGGCAGGTGGCCGAGGTGTTCGCCGATGAGAAGGTGCGCGACTACATCGTCGATGTGGTTCGCGCCACCCGTCCCGGTGCCTCGGGGGATACGGAAGGTAACGAGTCCATTGCCGGCCTCATCGACACGGGCGCCAGCCCACGGGCGGCGATTTGGCTGATGCACGCGGCGCGCGCCAATGCTTATCTGCAAGGGCGCTCTTATGTCACGCCCCACGATGCCAAGTCGTTGGCACCCGATGTGCTAAGACACCGCATCGCGCTCAGCTACGAAGCGGAGGCGGAGGGACTCAGCGCCGACGATGTGATACGGCGCATTTTGGATAAGGTGTTGGTGCCTTAAGTCCGCGCTCACCAAGCCATCTGTTAGCGCAATACCATGCTGACCGCCGACATCATCCGCCGCGTCAAAGAGATCCAAGTGCGCACAGGCCGGCATGTGGCCGATGTGTTGGCCGGCGAGTACGTCTGCGTGTTTCGCGGCGCGGGCATCGAGTTCGACGAGGTGCGCCCTTATCAGCCAGGCGATGACGTACGCTGCATCGACTGGAATGTAACCGCCCGCGCCGGCTCCCCCTACGTGAAGCGCTACGTCGAGGAGCGCCAGCTTACGCTGATGTTGATGGCCGATATCTCGGCCTCGCAAGATTTCGGTTCCGCCGGGCGCTCGAAGCGCGAAGCCAGCGCCGAACTGTGCGCGCTGCTGGCTTTTTCCGCTATCCGCAACGATGACAAGGTCGGTTTGGTGTTGTTCCACAGCCAGGTGCAGCAGTACATCCCACCACGCAAAGGACAAAAACATGCCCTGCGGGTGGTGCGCGAGGTGTTGGCCCACGGTGCCGATGACGGGGCCGATGACGCCGCCGGCGCCGGCGCGCCGGCTATCCCTATTAGCCAACGCTTCAGTCAACGCTTGCAGGCGCTGCTACCGGGCCGGCGCCCGCGGCCACCGCGGCAGGGCACCGACATCGCCAACGCCTTGGAGTTCGTGCTGTCGGTCAACAAACGCCGTAGCGTTTGCTTCGTGGTAAGCGATTTCCTGGATGACGGCTTCGAGGGGGCGCTTAGCCGCGCTAACCGGCGCCACGATATCGTCGCCGTACTGATCACCGATCCGCGCGAGCTGGCTATACCCGGGGTGGGGGTGGTGTCGTTGACCGATGCCGAGACGGGCCGTAGCGAACTTCACGACACCAGTTCCGGAGCGTTCAGACAAACCCTGGAGCGGCGGGCCGAAGACCGGGTGGCGGCGCTGCGCACGCGGCTAGAGCGGCGCGGCATAGACCTCATCCACATCGATGCCTCGGCTTCGGTGGTGGAACCCCTGGTACGGTTTTTCAAGCAGCGCGAGGCGAAGACACGCCGATGAACGCGCTGTGTAGCCGGCGCCCGCTCGGATGTTTTGCCCTGCTGTGGGTGCTTTGGCACTGCCCGGCGCTAGCCGTGGCGGCCCTGGAGCAGGAAACCACGCGCGGTCCCGTAACAGCCCTGGTCAAGCTGGAACCAGAGACGATACGCATCGGCGACAGCGTTGATTTTACCATCGAGGTGAAGGCGCAAGCGGGGGTGGAATTATTGCTGCCGGAGTTCGGCCAGGCGCTCGATCAGTTTCCCATTTTGGATTTCACGCCAAAAACACGGGTGGACGCGGACGGTACCACCGTCGCCACCCACCGCTACCGGTTGCAGCCAAACCGTTCCGGGGAATTGCACTTGCCGGCCATCATGATCGAATTCGTGGATCAACGGCCAGGGCAGCGGCCGGCGCCGGACGGCGAGGACGCTTACGAGTTATTGACGCAGCGGCTGTCGTTCACCGTTGCATCGGTGGTGCCCGATAGCGCCGCCGCCGAGTTGCATCCGCCGCGCGGCGAGTTGCTCGAAGTGCCGGCCATCACCCCGGATAGAGCAGCGCTTCTCACCATTGCGGCCATCGGTTGCATCGCGCTGGTGGCCGCCGCCGTCTGGTGGCGCTACCGCCAGCGCCGGCCACCGTTGGCTGATCCTTACGATGTGGCGATGCGGCGCCTCAGCCATCTTCGGGCTTTGCCAGCGGACGCTTTGGCGACGCCCGAGCAGATGGACGCTTTTTTCGTCGAGCTGACCGACATCGTGCGCCGCTATGTGGAGGGACGTTTCGGCCTGCACGCGCCGGAACTCACCACCGAAGAGTTTCTCGACGCTGCGGCCGCCTCCCCCGACCTAAGCGCGCCGCACCGTGGCTTCTTGAGCGATTTTCTGCAAAACGCCGATCAGGTGAAGTTCGCCGGCTTGGTGCCGAGCGCGGACGTGGCAACCACTGCGCTGAGCGCCATAGGGCAATTTCTGACCGATACACGGACGGATCCAGTGGCCTTGGGCGAGGGCGGCCATGCTTGAAACCAATCTCGAATTGGCGGCCCCTTGGTGGTTGCTAGCGATAGGGTTGGCGCCCATCGCTTATTACTTATCAGCCCGCTCCGGCGGCACTGTCATCTATTCCAGTCTATCCCTGGTACAGGGCGCGCCGCGGGGCTGGCGCGAACGCCTGCACCGCTTGCCGGCATTGTTGCTGGCGCTGACCGTGGTGAGCCTCGGCATCGCCGCCGCCGGTCCGCGCACGGTGGATGCGACCACCACCGAGCGCAGGGAAGGCATCGCCATCATGCTGGTGGTGGACCGCTCCGGCTCGATGGACGCACGCGATTTCGTCGCCGGGGATTACAGCATCAGCCGGCTGGACGCGGTAAAAGCGGTGCTGCGTGAATTCGTGCTGGGCGGCGAGCACACTGGCGGGCGGCCCGATGATCTCATCGGTCTTGCCGTCTTCGGCACCTATGCCGATGGGCTGTCGCCACTCACCCTGGACCACGGCAACTTGATGCAGATGCTGGACGAGGTGGAGGTGGCGCAAGAACAGTCGGAGGCGAGCACGGCCATAGGCGAGGGCTTGGCCTTGGCGGTGGCCCGTTTAAAAGATCCGGACACCCAATCCAAGGTTGTGGTGTTGCTTAGCGATGGCGTGAACAACGCTGGCACCATTGAACCGGCCCAGGCCGCGGCACTCGCCGCCAGCCTGGGCATCAAGGTGTACACCATCGGCGCCGGCAGCAACGGTATCGCGCCGATGCCGGTCACAACCCGCAGCGGCCAGGTGCGGCTGCGCCCGCAGCGGGTGCAGATCGACGAGGCCGCGATCGAGCAAATCGCCCAACGCACGGGCGGGCGTTATTTTCACGCGCGCGACGCGCAAGGCGTGCGGGCAAGCTACGCGCAGATCGATGCGCTGGAGAAAACCGAGATTACCGAGCTTCGCTACGTCGAGTATCACGAGCACTTCGCCCTGTTCATCATGCTCGCCTTGGGCTTACTGGCGGCGGCTGAATTCACCGCCCACACGGTGTTGCGGCGGCTGCCATGAACGAACTCGCCAGCGCCAGCTTCCGCTTCGCGCAACCGGCCTTCGCCCATGGGCTTTGGCTGGTTAGCGCCGCGGCCATCGGCCTGATTTGGTTGGACGGACGCCGCTCGAGCGCGCTCAATCTGTTCTTGGACGGCGTCATGCAAACGCGGCTGGTGGAGCGGCCAGCACGGGCTAAGCGGCGGCTGCGCATCGGGTTATTGGCATTGGCCGGCATCGCCATGGTGCTCGCCCTGATGCGCCCGCAGTGGGGCGTGACCACCGTGACTTCCTCGCGGGCCGGCGCGGAGATCATGATTGCTCTTGATGTGTCCCGCTCGATGCTGGCCGAGGATGTGATCCCCAACCGCCTGGCGCGGGCCAAGAGCGAGCTCCGTGATCTGCTCACCTTACTGGACGGCGATCAGGTGGGGCTCATCGCCTTCGCTGGCCGCGCCAGCGTGTTATCGCCGCTGACGCCGGATTTCAACTTCATTCGCGTGGCACTCAAGGATGCCACCGCCAACTCGGTGGGGCGCGGCGGCACCCGCTTGGAAGAGCCGATCCGCAAAGCGCTGGCCGGGTTCGGCACCACTGGCCGGGCGGCCCGCTCCATTATTCTGATCACCGATGGCGAGGATCACGACTCCTTTCCGCGCGAGGCGGCCAAGGCCGCCGCCCAACGAGGCGTGCGTATCCTGGCCATCGGCTTTGGTGACGAAGCCGGCTCGCGCATCGTCGTCACCGAGGCCAAAACCGGTGCCCGCACACCGCTAACCGATGCCTCGGGACAAGCGGTGATATCACGTCTGGACGGGGATCTGTTACGCGATCTGGCCAGTACTACCGAAGGGGCTTATATCCCGGCGGGAACGGGCCTGCTCGATCTGGAGGCTATATTCGAGCGGCATATCGCGCCATTGACCCGCGGGGATCTGGACAGCCGCGAGCGCATTGTGCGGCGCGATATCTATCGATGGCCAGCGGCCGCGGCCATCGTATTGCTCATGTTGGCCCTGACGCTCAACCGGCGGGGTGGCTTCAGTAATAGCGCGCAAAGAACCACGGCGGCGGGCGCCACGGTGGCCCTGTTGATGGCCTTGCTGGCAGCGCTGTTGGCAGCGGTAGCGCCGCAGCCGTTGCACGCGCAACAGACCACGGCGCCACCCGCACCGCCAACTACGGCTCCAAGCACAACACCGGCGAGCACAACACCGCCAAGCACAACACCGGCGCCGCCCCCAGCCGATACCACCGCCACTGAGGAAGCACCCGCCCAAGAAGCCCTTCCCGCAACGCCCAGAACCGCATACAACACCGGCCTCGAAGCCCTCGGCGCGGGGCAGTTGAACCGGGCCGCCGAATTGCTGGAACACGCCCGCAGCAGCGCCCGCGAAGACGCTGAAGTGCGTTATTCCGCCACGTTCAACCTAGGCTGGGTAGCCATCCGCAAGGCCGACGATCGTCTGGCAAGCGCTCCGCAAGAGGCACTCGATCAGCTACATGAGGCGGCGCGTTGGTTCAGCGAGGCGACGCGGCTGCGGCCCGAGGATCCTCAACCGCGCCAAAACTTGGAATTAACCCTGCGCCGCGCACTCCAATTGGCCGATCAGCTAGCGGCCGAGGATGACACCACCATCGAGCAACTGCTCGATGCACTGATCGTAAGGCAGCGCGCTTTTGTCGCTGCTCTTGCCGGCATCAGCGCTTCAGCCGAAGCCAACGCCACCCACGCCGCCAAGGCTCTTCGCGATCGGTACCGGCAAGCCGCGCTACAAGCCATCGGCCTGGTGGGTGAAACCACGCAGTTGCGCGACCAAGCCCAAGCCCGCGCCAAAGTCCTCGAGCAAGAGGCCGAAGCGGACGGCGAAAAAGCCTTGCGCAAAGCGGTCCTGGATGCAGCCATACCCCACCTGCAAAGCGCGGCGCAGCGCATGATGCAAAGCCGCGCCCGCCTGCGCCGGGCCCAGGGCAGCGGTGCTTTCAGGCGCGCGGCCAAGGCACTGGCCGCGCTACAGCGAAGCCGCGATCAACTGCGCAGCCCGATCGAACGCCTCGATGCGGTTTTGGGCAATGTCGATGAATTACGGCAGATGACCGGTCTCGCCCTGCGCGCGGCGGACGGGACACCGGCGTGGTTATCCAGCGATTACATCCATGATCTGCATGCGACAACGCAAGAACGCGCGAATGAGTTGGCGTTGCAGTTCGAATCAATCGAGGCGCTGCCCGAGCAACAAGCTGACGCAAGCAGCCCGCCTAAGCCCGAAGACGAGCGCACGCGCGCGCTGATCGAGAGCATCCGCGCAGCCTCTACTCACGTTTCGGCGGCGGCACAAGCGATCGAAAAAGCCAAAACCCATGCCCATGGCGGCGCCATGGAGCAGGCCGCCGAGGCGCAGGAGGCGGCCCTCAAGTCTCTTGGTATGGCCAGGGAGCTGTTTTTGGATCTGCGCCGGTTGGTGGAACTCGTCTATACCGCGCAGAATCGACTGCCAGCCCTGTTGGCCCCGGAGCATCCAGCCCCGGCGGACACCAGGCAAGCGATATTAACAGCCACCCACGGCCAGAATATAGAGCGCATGATCCGGGTAGGGGCGTTGATCTCGGAGGCGATGACGGCGACTTCCACAGAGCAAAATCCTGCACCGCCACCACCACCGAAAGAACACTTCGAGCGCGGCTACGAACAATGGGTAAAAACCCAGCAAGCCATGCACCGGGCCACCGCCCCGCTGGCCGCTTTCGACGGTACCGAGCCGGCGCGCACCGCAGCCGAGCCGGCCCTGGCGCAGTCCATAGCAGCTCTCAAAGCCCTGCGGCGGCACTTCTTCAATCTGATAGAGCATTTGCAAGAGACGGCGGGCGATCAACAGCGCATCAACGACGACACAACTACCTTGGCGGGGCTATTGACATCGCTGAGCGAAGACGAAGTCAAAGCGCGGGCCGGCCCGCTAGGTATACGGCAAAGCGGTAACGCTGAACGCGCAGCGGCCATCGCCCAAGCGCTCAGCGAGCAGGCCAAAGCGCACCCCGTGCCGCAGCCTCAAGGTGGTCAAGCCCCAGGTAGTCAAACTCAAGGTGGTCAAGCCCCCCAACCCACGGGCCCCTCCGCGGAGCAACTGGCGCAAGCCGGTGAATTGGTCAAAAACGCGGGCGATCTTATGCGTAGCTCCGGCCAGGCCTTGGTAGCGCAGACCTTAGCCAGTGCCATGCAAACCGTTCGCGAGGAACAAGACGAGGCCCTGGCTAAACTCGCCGAAGCCATCGTCTTGCTGCAGCCGCCACGGCAACAAAATGAGCAGCAGCAACAAGCACAAGACCCGCCACAAGAGCAAAGCGCAGAACGGGAAGACCAACAAGACGAGCAGCAAAACAACGCCGATGAAGCCATGGCGCGAATGCTGCAGGGGGTGCGCGACCGGGAAGCGCAGCGGCGTGAAACCCGCAACCAGCAACGCGGCCGGGGCGAGGTAGTGGAGAAAGATTGGTGAACGCCGTTGCGTTACCGCTCCGCACCCTGCAAGGCATCCTCTACGGTTTGTTGTTATTGGCTTTTTGCGGCGCCGCGCTCGGCGCGCCCCGGGCGACGGTGCAAGTCGGCGACGGCCCGCTCTACGCGGGCGTGCCGTTTGTCGTGCAGGTCGTCACAGAAGACTTCGACAACGAACCGCAACCCGAGATCACCGTACCCGAGGATAGTCAACTCGAACTGGAGTTCGTGGGCGCCAATCAAAATCACTCCAGCCGGGTCGAGATCATCAACGGACGGATCAACCAATGGAGTACCACCAACTACGTCTTCCGTTACCGCGCCACGGCGCCCGCCCAAGGCCGCTTTCGCCTGGGTGCATTCAAAGTCACGCAAAACGGTAAAAGCGCTGCCACCCGTCCATTGTCCATCGCCGTGGGCCAGCTCGCGGCGACCGACGAGCAGGCGATCCGCCTGGTGTTGCCGCCAGGCAAGCTCTGGTTGCATCAACCCGTGGAGGTCGCAGTTCAATGGTGGTTAAGCGATGAATTGGCCGCCAGGCAAGGGGGCTATGACATCAGCGTGCCACTGTTTGGCCAAACCGATTTTTTCCGCTTCGAGGAAGTGGACATTCCCGGCGCCAGCACTGTAGTGGATATTCATACCGGGGCTAATCCTCTCCAATTACCGGTCACCATCCGCTCCGCGGGACGTCGCGGCAAAGAGGGCCGGCTCGTGTCCATGCGGCGCAAGATGATACCCATCCGCATGGGAGAAGTTAGCGTTGCACCGAGTTCGGTCACCGTCAAAGAGGTGTACTCCAGCGGCGGCTTCTTCTCGCGCCCTGCGGTGAGGCGGTTACAACGCGCGGTGGGCAAGGCGCGTACCCTCATCATTCGCGGCACCCCTCGAACGGCGCGCCCTGCTAACTTCGCCGGGGTGGTGGGGCGCGGCATCACCATTGCTGTGAGCGCCGCCCACACAGTAGTGCAGGTAGGTGATCCGATCGAATTGACCGTCACCCTGAGCGGCGATACCCAAACGGGCGCGCTCACCCTGCCACCGTTCGCTGCTCTAGGTCTGCCCGCGCCGGACTTCCGCACACCCGCAGGGCCCGTGACCGGCAAGGTTGCAGGCAACGCCAAACACTTCACCTTCGAAATACGGGCCGAGCACGCCGCTGTACAGGAGATCCCGCCGTTAAGCGTCAGTTGGTTTAGCCCGGACTCGGAGCGTTTTGAAAAAGCGGCATCCAAGCCGGTGGCGTTGTCGGTAAAACCTGCCAATATCGTCTCCGCCGAGGATGTGGAGAGCACCGCGGCAGCAGTGAAACCCGCACAAGCCGGCCCCACAAAAGCCAAAGCGCCCGCTGCCGATACGGCGGCGGGATCGACCAGCAAGGGATTAGCCAGTACCGGCTTAGCCGGGGCAGAGCTGGCCATAGAAACCAACCTCGAGCGCCTTCTCGACACACCCGCGCCAGCAATCTTCAATCAGCAGATCATCGTTGGCATCTATGCGTTCGGCATCGTGTTGACAGCAGCCAGCGCCGGTTGGTCCCGGCGCCAGCGGCGCGATCCGGCGGCTGTCAAAGCGGCGGCTGATCTGCGCAAAATACGCGCCGCCATCAACAGTGCGCGGACCCATAGCGAGTTGCTGAACGCGCTCAGACTCTTGCCACCCTCAGGACTCCCGTTCAACCGCGCAGCCTACGACAAGCTGGTGCGCCAATGCGAAAACGAAGTGTATGCCTCGGCTGAGGGCGGCACCTCCACTATTGCCGGTTCGGCAGCGGATGAAGCGCGGCAATTCGCCGGGCAGTTGGGTCAATAAGCGCATAGGTCAATAGGCGCATAGCATGAGCAAAAGCCGCTTGCATAGGCACTATCGCGCCCTTTTGCTCGCGTGCTTACTCGCCTTCGCCAACAGTATCCATGCCGCCCCGGACACACTGCTGCGCGACGCTTTGGACACATATGCAAACGCTCAATCATTGCAACAACGCGATGAACGGCTCGCCGCCTTCGCCCGCTCTGCTCAACTATTCGCGCAAGCGGCCCGCGAAGGTGCCGGCAACGCGGAAGTCTTGGCCAACGCCGGCACGGCGGCGCTGCAAGCGGAGCGTATCGGTGATGCCATCGTCTATCTACGCCTTGCTATTAGCAGCGATCCGGACAACGCAAGAGCGCAACGCAACATACGCGAGGCGAGAACACTCATCGCCGATTGGGTACCTAAGCCTGGGCAGGCGGGCGGCTGGCAGCCAATCGAGGAGGTTCAATCCCTATTGGCACCCCGCTATATGCCCCTTGCGGCAGCCTTGTTATTCCTCGCCGCTTGTTTGTTCACAGGCCTCTCAGTGCTCGCCAAACGGGCCGCTTGGCTGTGGTTTGCCGGCACCGCCGCAGCCGCATGGAGCGCTCTGATGGTGAGCACCTATTTTGCTGCACCCGTGGAAAACGCGGTGCTCTCCTCCGAATCCATCGCCCGCGCCGCCGACTCGCACAACTCGCCGGCCCGCTATGCGCAACCGCTACCAGCGGGCACAGAGGTCACTGTCGTTGAGAAACGCGGTGAATGGGTGCGCGCAACGCTGGCCGATGAAGTTGAAATATGGCTACGCGCCAGCGCCCTGGCTCGGCTGAGTAGCGGGCCGCCTTGAGCGGCAGTTAGCACGTGAACAAGAACTCCACCCAACTCGGGGACGAGTTCATGCCCACTTATGACTTCACGGGCACTATGACTTCACGGGCACTATGACTTCACAGGCGTGGGACTTCACGGGCGTGGGACTGCAGTCGCCTCGCTACGTCGAGCAGCCTATGACAGACCGGCTCGGATACCGGTCGCCTCAAGATACGGGTACTCAGCAACGATCTCTTCGCTAGCCCTTCGTGCAGCAAGCAGCCCGGCGATTGTGCTTACCCTTACCCGCATTGCCCTGATACAAGGCTTACCACCCATCACCGCAGGGGTTAAAAATGATCCTCTGCGCTTCGCTCATCTTGGTAGACCAAAGAACATACCGTCACCCAACTGTCAGCACCTCGTAAGCACACAGTGACTCTTCCTGCCTCATAGTGGGCAGTATCGCGCAGTAGGAGAACATTGATGAACAAACATAAGCTGACCCTGATCGTAGTCTTGCTGGCCTTCGCTTTCAGCAGATCCCTAAAGGCCGAACCCATTCAAGAAGAGCCGCCACCTTTGGCGGAGAACGATACTGTCTTGCACTGCATGGTTGGAACGCTAGTGAGTGCTCCTTTTAGGATGGCCCACCACATCGCTGACGGTCTTAGGATTGTTGCCATAGGGGTCACTCAGCCGATAGCTGATCTGAACGATGTTCTACGTGGAACCACACCGGTGTCAACCGCACCTGAGCGGTAGGGCGTGTTCGTAGGATCCGGCTCGCGCCGCTCCGACCCCTAACTGGTTACTGCGAAGCCAGCAATTGCGCTCTACCGGGAACCTAGAAAGTGCGGTGCGGGTGAAGCATTCGCTTAGCGCCGCCTTAGGATCTATCACCCTAGGGATCTATCGCCCTAGGGATCTATCGCCCTAGGGATCTATCGCAATGAACTCGGCGTCCGACAACCTAGATGCCTGCCTGCTAGATGCCTTCTTGTCGAAAGTGAGCAGCGGCCCTCGTCCGATTGTGGCGCCGTATCCAACAGGTAAACAGTCTGCGAATTCAGCGGTTGATTCCTCGAACAGATGAAGAGCCAATTCAACCGCAGCCTCATCTTGAAATTCGAATTCTTTCGCCTCCAAGAGACTCATATATGCATTGATGATTTCAGGCTTGCTGAATCGATATCGCGTACGCAGCATCCACTCCAGTTCGATAGTTACCGTCAGAGGGATTAGGACCGGGGTGTCATCTGTAGCTTCTTGCCGAATCCGTAACATCGCGGCGGACGCTTGCACTTTATCATCCCCGGTGCGTATTCGGACGAGGACGTCGGTATCCAGCGTCGCCATCTGGCCTCAGCAGAACCCCAGCTTTTCTGTCGCCACTCGTTTCTTGGACTTGGGTTTCAATATACCGGCAAGATCGCTGACGGACTTAGTCTTTGCCCTCATTACGGCAGTTCCGTTGGGCAAGACCGTAAAAACAACCCGGTCGTGTGATCGGATACCCATCGCCCTTCGAATTTCAATCGGGATGGTGATCTGACCCTTGCTGGTTACTGATGCTTCAGCCATGACCTAAGGGCGCCTCTAAAAATAGTCATTGTTTCGTGAGTGCAAGGAAACACCGCGCGCAGAACCGCAGTGTATAGGTGATACCTGAGGATTCGAGCACGGCGCTGACGCCGCAATCGCGGAAAAAGTGCATTTTTAGAGGTGCCCTTAAACCTTACATATGCTGAAATATAAAGATATCACCACTGCCCAACGGCAGGGAGACGGATCGACTCGGGCCTAAAGCTCAAACCGAAAAAGCCTCGATCCCAAGCGCCTCACGATAATCCGCGCTGGCGTTTTCCATCGCCTCACCGAGCCCGATGCCGGTCGCATCCGCAATCCGCACCATGCGCTGAAAGTTCGAGATAACGCCAGCGGCATCCACCGCCGCTTCAGGGCCTAATACTTCAACCAAGTTATCGCGCGCGCTCTCTATGGCACCGGGTTCGCGAGCCACCGCGGCCTCCGCGAAAGCCACCAATTGCGCGCCGCCAGGAACACCGCTATCGGTAGTCCCATCCATGATCGCGCGCAGGTCCACTGCCTCTGCAAATCGACGGCTGCTCGCACGGAGCATGCCAACATGAGCAGTCGTTCAGTAGTAGCAGGCATTGAGCGCAGAGACGCGCCCCGCCACCAACTCCATCTGTGAACGGTTGAGCGCGCCGCCCCGATCGACGCCGGTCTTACGCACCCACTCATTGGCCAAATAGTGGGCCGCTGAAAGATCCTTGAGCGTCCTGACTTCATCGGGTACCAAGCTCATCGCCCGGATGACGTTGCCAGTTTTGCCGCAAGGCCATAGATCGGCCTCCGGGGTACCTTCATTGTTCACATGAACCATAGGCACCCAGGCGTCATCAGCCCCCGCCGTCGCCGGCCTATAGTTGGACGGCGCACCGGCACCCGCCCCGGGCAACGCCCTCAGCGAAACGCCCATGGCAATAGCAAAGCTATCGACGCTTGCCATGGCTGCCACGGTTCCCACCAATTCGATGTAATGGCCATCGCTCAGTCCCTGCGCCAGCACGCCCTCATACCAATCCCGAGTCAAGCGAGAGGCATCCGTGGTAATGCGGTGAATCGCATCGACGGCCACGGCGGGCAGCACATCACCATCCGACTCGTGCTCGCCTTGCAGGGCAAATGGAGACAGCGCCTCCTTGCGCCGCTGGCACAGTCCACACTGCCAAGCGGTGCGGGTCTCTTTGGCGATAGCGATACGCTCTTCGCTGGTCCACCAAGTACCAGGCCGGCGCAAGCGCTCCCAGAACCGGGAATGAGCCGCCGCGAAATCCCCGCGCACCCCTAGAGGCGCATCAAGATAGTCGATCATGGGTAGCCCTCACTGGTAACAAGCGCCCATCATACAAGCGCTCGCCAACAGATCCGCGAAGATGTCCTGCAATGGCCTATCGCCTGAGCGCCGCTCTACGTGCCCTACACCCTAAGCGCACCCGAGTTCGGGCATACTCGGATTCCCTTCAAGCAAAATACGCGGCCAGCCACTTTGCGTGGACCTCGCCGCCCGTCTCAGGAGCTAAACGGTGGTTGCACTAGCCAAGCCGGTCGAAGAAATCTCCACCTATTGCCCCCTGTGCACATCCCGCTGCGGCGCCAAAGCCAGCCTGCGCGATGGCCGCCTGGAGGGCCTCAAACCGGATCCGTCACACCCCACGGGCTCCGCTCTTTGCATCAAGGGAAAAGTGGCGCCCGAATTGGTTTACCACCCGCAACGGCTGACCACCCCACTGCTTCGCACCCGCCCCAAAGGCGCTCCCGATCCGGGCTGGCGGCCCATCAGTTGGGACGAGGCGTTGACCATCGCCGCCACCCGCCTGCGCGCCCTGGCCGATGAGCACGGTGCCGAGAGCGTCGCCTTCAGCACGGCCTCCTCGTCCACTTCCGCCATGGTCGATTCAAAGCCGTGGATCGATCGGCTACGCCGCGCCTTTGGCAGCCCCAATCTGGTGGGCTCCATGGAACTGTGCGGTTGGGGCCGCCAACTCGCCCCGCGCTACATGTACGGCGCCGCCGACTACATGCCGGAGCTAGACAACGCCGGCTGCATCCTCTTCTGGGGTTATAACCCAACCGCCTCGCGCATCGTCCACGCCACCCAAGCGGCGGCGGCGGTGAAGCGCGGCGCCAAGCTCATCGTGGTGGACCCACGCAAAGCGGGGCTGGCGCGCCGGGCCGATGCCTGGCTCCGCGTGCGCCCCGGCAGCGACGCCGCGCTGGCCCTGTCCATCGCCAACGTCATGCTCGAACGCGGCTGGTATGACGAGCAATTCATGCGCACCTGGACCAACGCTCCACTACTAGTGCGCTGCGACGACGGCCGCTTACTGCGCGCATCAGCGTTCAGCGGTGACTCATCCGATGAGCGCCTTGTGGCCTTCGATGAGGCCGGCAAAACCCCGGTCCGGTATGACCCGCGGCAGGGTAAGTACGACTGCGACCCGTCGATACTCGCCATGTGCGGTAGTTACACCATCGAGACCACCACGGGACCGGTACTGTGCAGACCCGCCTTCGGCCATATAGTCGAGACCTGCGCGAAACACGCGCCATCCACCGCCGAAACGGTATGTGGCGTCAAAGCAGCCGATATCGAACACGCCGCCGAGTTACTGTGGTCGAACCGGCCCACCGCCTACTTCGCCTGGAGCGGCTTGGAACAACAATCCAATGCCACGCAGATATCCCGCGCCATCGGACTCCTGTATGCCCTAACAGGTTGCCTGGATGCACCCGGCGGCAATGTTGAATTTCCCCGCATACCCGTGCGCGATGTCACGGGCGGCGAGTCCCTCAGTATCACGCAGAAAAACAAAGCCCTGGGGTTGCACAAGCGGCCATTCGGACCCAGCCGCTGGGAGTGGGTCACGGCGCAAGAATTCTATGACGCCGCACTCGCGGGCACGCCGTACCGCGTTCGAGGACTAGCCGGCTTTGGCGCCAATTTGCTGCTCGCCCATGGCGATAGCGATCGTGGCAGGGAAGCGCTAAGGGCATTGGACTTTTATCTACACGCCGATCTGTTCATGAACCCCACGGCGGAGATGGCCGATATCGTCTTGCCGGTCACCAGTGCGTTCGAGGCGGAAGGTCTTAAAGTCGGTTTTGAGGTAAGCCCGCAGGCCCAGTCCCTGGTGCAACTGCGCCGCCCCCTCGTGCAACGCCGTGGCGAGTGCCGCTCCGATATCGAGATCGTATTCGCGCTGGCTGCACGGCTTGGCTTGGGTGATCAGTTTTGGCAAGGCGACATAGACGCGGCTTATACCTATCTGCTGGAGCCAAGTGGGGTAACGCTGGATGCATTGCGCGCGCAACCGCAAGGCGTGCGGGTGCCGCTCAAGACCGGCTACCGCAAACATGCGCAAGCGGTGGACGGCGCGGTCCGGGGATTCAACACGCCATCGCACAAAATAGAGATATACAGCGAAGTGATGGTACAGGCCGGTCTAACGCCAGTGCCCGAGCATAGCGCCCCACTGATGTCGCACGATGCCCGGCCCGATCTTGCCGGCCAATTCCCCTTGATCCTCACCTGCGCGAAGAGTTCGCTGTTCTGCGAAACGCAGCACCGAGGGCTGCCGAGCCTGCGCCAGCGCGCCATGGATCCGCAGGTGGATCTACATCCCGATGCGGCCAGCGCCCGCGGCATCGAAGCCGGCGATTGGGTGCAGATCGCCACCCCCCATGCCAAAGTCAAAGCCCGGGCCCGCCTTGATCATCACCTCGATCCGGCGGTTGTGTGCGGACAGCACGGCTGGTGGGAGGCGTGCACTGAGTTGAACGCGCCAGGACATGATCCGTTCAGCGACGACGGCGCCAACTTCAATCGTCTTATCGGACACGGCGCGGTGGATCCGGTAGGTGGCTCGGTACCGCATCGGGCGTACCTGTGCGAAATAACACGAGCCGGCGACACACCGGCATAGCAATCATTGCCGGACCACCAAGAGCGCCTGCAACGCAAGCGGTGGCGCGTACACCGGTGTTTAACCACACACTGCGTCCCTCGGGCCCAAGGCCAACGTCCACAGGGCACGCCCGTCCAGCGGCAGGGTACCCGGAGGCTGCCCGGTGGCTAACCGCACCCAAGCACGGATCGGCGCGCCCGCCGCCGACAACAATTCCACCAACTGAGCGGCTTCAAGCTGCCAACCGGCGCGCCACTCTCCCCGCCAAGAATGCCGAACGCTGGCACCACCGCGCCGTCCGCCAGCTGCTCAATGGCCTGAATTTGGTCCGCAATAGGCGTTGAAAGCTCAAACGCTTGTCCTTCGAAACGCAAATCCACCGAGCGTTCGATGCGCATCGGCTCCCCTGAGAAACCCCCGGCGATCAATTCCGCAGCGCCTGTTCTATTAGTGGCGCGAACCGCTGCAAAAAGGTGCCGAAACTGATCGTTTATAAACCAAGCAACGACGAGCGCGCATAATCCAGCCGGCGCTCGGCCACCAACAAACCAAACGCCGAAAAAGCGCCAGGCAGCGGCGGCACGATAACTTGCGGCATACCCGGATCCCAAGCGCTCTCCGCCGCGTGCAAAAGACCAGCACCGCCGTGTGCCACCAAGACGAACTGCCGTAGATCGATACCGCGCATAACGGGGATTTCCTCAAGAGGCAACGACCAAGGCTGTTGCACGACCAATGAAGCTTAGCTGGAACGCCATTGATGGTATTGAGCAGCGTGCCGTGAGGAGAGTCCTTGCTCGCAGGGATGCCCAATCTCCAAAACGACTAGCTGTCGATGAGACCTCTTTTCAAAAGCACCACGAATAGGTCACAGTAGTGACTGACCACGATAAGGGCATTGTTATCCAGGTCGCTGATGAGCGTAAAAGCGACAGCTTTGATGAGTATTTTGATACGTTGCCGGATGACGCCAAAAAAGGTATTGAATGTGTGACGATGGATAGGTCCAAGGCTTATATACCCATCACACTTCAAGATGCGAATATCGGTGCATCAATAATTTGAAACTTATCAGTGATTCTTTTTCTCAATAAAGCCTTTCGTCTTCCAACGCGCTTGAAAAAATTCAAAGAGGCTTCCCGAAAATCTAAAAACTTCTCATAGTACCGATTATAAGTAACCGCTTCATGCATCATTTTCCAAAGTCGCTCAATTGGATTTAAATTCGGTGAATAGGGCGGCAAATAGTGTAATTTAATGTTTGAGTCCTTGGCATAA
>WLWG01001058.1_pt1 | contig 26273 bp, 40 predicted proteins | sample 6712871 | NCBI WGS metagenome assembly WLWG01 (sample SAMN12718693, study PRJNA515312) | sponge metagenome | isolation source: marine sponge | host: Mycale hentscheli | place: New Zealand: South Island, Marlborough, Capsize Point | collected 2003-05-01
GCGGGCGCGCATTGCGCGCCCGCACCTTTTGATAGTGGTTTAGTCGTGGGTAAGCGGTGTCGTATGACGTGTTTTGATCGTGGTCAACGGTCTAATGAGCGGTCTAGTGAGCGGTCTAGTGACCTGCCTACAACGTCATGTGATACTTGACTTCATCTCTGTATGTAGTAATGTATTTAGCAGTGGGGAGGACAGCGAAAGTCTTCCCGCTATTCATCAACGGCGCGCAGTGCGCGCCCCAAACAAAGGAATAAGTAATGATAGTAATGAACAATGGCGCAAGAATTATCAAAGTAAGTTTAACGCCAACAGATAATGGGTACTACGAAGGCACAGTGCTATGTCACTGGGGCAACATAGACCCTGAAGAATATGTAACGTGGATTGTGCGAGGTAAAGCACATCCCGAAGAACAGTATGGACCTATCCGCTTAGACGCGGGTATAGGGAGATACATAATTGGTAGAGAAGAAGCTCTTAACGACTTTAATCAGCGTCAGTCTGGTTCTTATCGCTTTGCTGAACCTATTTATCAAGAAACAGATCACAAGTACGAGTTGCGTATTCGTGCATTGGAAGGACAAGAATTATGATGTGCAGTAACTGTACCAATTACATGCCACCCGTGTTTGAGGAAGTCGGCGAATTTAATGATGACGGCACAGTAAACACGCAAAGAGACAATGCTATGCATGTGTCTTTGACTGGTGGCTATGGCATGTTTGTAGATGATTGGGAGACTGGACCTTTAGAGGTTCTGATCTGCCATGAATGTGCAGTCAAGCTATTTAAGCTGTTCCCTGCGTTTCAGGGATTTGCTAATGGGGGTCACCCCAAGACAGATAACAACAACCCATGCTGTGAACACGCGTGGTAATACTAGGAGGTATTTAAAATATGACTACTATGGGATGGGAGCCTGCTCCCGACTGGAAAATGCGTAATCTATACAGTAGGCGTTACGAGCTAAAGTCAGAGGAGTTTGACATACATACCTACGAACAAGAGATACTAGGGCACACGCCTCAGTCTGTGCGGTTTGACGACTACAAAGAGCAACGCACTTTCAACTTTAACCAATACTTTTATGGCGACCACCCTGAATTGCGTGAGGTCAAAGAAAAAGTCTACAAACGGGAATCCAAACCGTTTAAGTGGAAAAAATTAACAATACTCAACCCTGATGGTACGCAAACTGTGTACCCGTTGAAGGGTGAGCTACCGAAAGGGAATAATGGAAACACAAGTAGAGCTAAAGCTCAAAGCGAGTGGTGATCGCAAAGTCACCAACCATGCAACATCTAAGGGTGCGCTAGGCACAGACGCGACTGTCAATGACAAGAACAGTTTTGCTCTGTCTGCTACCCGTTGCAAAGACAAATACAAAACCAGTTTCTGCGACAACTGCTACGCAGAAGCACTAGAACGCTTCCCGACTATTCGGAATGCTCTAGAACACAACTGGCAGTTAATAGAACCACACCTTAACTCTGTAACACGACTGCGGAAGTTGCTCAAACCTATAATTGACGACTCTGTAGAGCAGAAGCTCAAACGGAATGTGCCACCTGAGAAGTGGACTTTCCGCTGGTTCTGGGATGGTGAGATACCTAGCAGGGCTTTCGCACAAACTATGTCTGTGCTTGCCCGCGAGTATCCACTTGTCAAGTTCTGGGTGTACACACGGAACTTTGATGTAGTCCAACATCTCAAGGCAGATAACCTGTATGTGTACCTGTCCACAGATATAGAGAACTGGGAATGGGCTAAACAAGTTAAGAACGATAACCCTCATGTCATGTATGCCTTCAATGGGCTGACATGGGGTGACACTCAGCAAGTAGCTGAGCTGTGCGAAGAGCCAAGAGGGTTAAAGTGTCCAGAGCTGACTGGGCGTGTTGACTTAGTGGAGTGGTCCGAGCAGACTACGAAGCAAGGTAAACACATAGGCGAAGGAGCCTGCACAGCGTGCAAGTACTGCACGCATGGCAAGGGCAACGTTCGCTTCAGTGCAAGTAATTAATTACAACGGCGCGCAGTGCGCGCCAGAAGGGAGTCGTTATGGCTCAAACAATAACAAAACAATTAGTGCGTGATGCACTTGAAGATGAGATCATTTTCAACAGCGGTCACGACATTATGACTGATACATTTTATGACAAGTTCTTTGATGTATCCCATTTAGTATCAACATTCAAGTCAGACTTCTCTGACCACAAGAGTACGCTCTTTGTGAATGGTGAACCTGTAGAGGAACTCAAGGGTATTTACAACCTGAGTTTCTTGTACTGGTTAGCTGGAGAGATTGGTCTGACATCTGATGACTACGGTTCATACGGTGGTCGCGGGTTCCAAGCCCAAGCCATTGAACGATCTATCAGGGGATGGTCTAAAGAGCAATGAGTGATACAAAAACAGTATTCAATCAGCTTTGTGTATGGCAGGGCATAACCCTGTCAGAAGACCAATACGAGGATTTCGTAGAGTTCTTTGCAGACGAGCTGGACACACGAATTAAGTTGGCTGAAGTAGTGCTGACTAATCCTGACTTAGATGAAGGTGAACCTGTCCCCGAAACTGGGGGTAGGTCCGACATTCTGTTCTATGTCCATGATGAAGACGTGGCTAGCTTTGCGCTGAAACGTCTACAGCTTGACGGCGGTGTCAGGTGGTGGGAGGACGTTGTTTCATACAACGACAACTCGCACCTGTATGACCAAGAAGTGCTAGATAGGTATGCGGTCAAATGGTAGGCAAAGAGGTATACACGATTCTGTTCGTCTTAGATGGGGAGGCTCAGGGTACGAAAGACACTGAGCGAGCTATATCTTATTTTGTTGATGGCGTTAGTGAACATTTGCTTGAGACATCAGAGGGTATGGAACCTGTTACTGATGAGGAGTGGAGGACTCTAACGATGGAAGACTAGATACACTTGACTTCATACCCGTATGTAGTAGTATATTTTATAGATCGGAGACACGACTGAGCGGTATAAAGCCCGACAGGAAAGCAGGCTCCGTGTGGTACTACCCACTGGCGAGCCGAGTAGCTCAGATAAGAGGTAGTTAAATGCAAGCTGAAACAAGCATGCCAAGCTAAATGCCACAAGAGAGAGGGTTCCACATTAAGCAGATGGGCGCGCACTGCGCGCCTGTCTGTCTATTGGGCAACCCTGCCCACCTAAACATAGGAGAAATGACATGTCTGACGACAACACACAAATACCAGTTAACTGCACATTTACCATCAACAAAGACGACCTACCTGCTGGTAGTGACTCTTTTGACATCAGTGACTACACGGATGGCATCGTTGAGGTTGTTAGGAATAATTGGAAACTTGAGGAATGGGTAGAAGAAATAGCTTCTTCCAGAATGGAATCTGATTACTCTTACGAGATAGAGAAAGGTGTAGAAGCACATGACAACTTTGAGAACCTTGACCTTGACGACTTTGACGAGTTCACCAGCCTTGTACGAAGGGTCAATGCCCTTGATAACGAAGACGGTGACGATGAGAATAACGACATCACCCGTCTATGGAAAGAAGTACATAGACTGTCAAAAACATTGGCAGAAGTATCTCGCCTGTTCGCTACATGGGCGACATACGACAGAGAATCAGCCGAACCAGAGACACTAGAGTTCTTTGGTTCCGCGTCTTGACCACTTCGGTGGGCGCGCAGTGCGCGCCCACCTGATCGTGGCAACAGCCTATAGCAGTGTCAGAGCTGTTATAGGCACGAACTCAGGAAACGCCTGAGTCTAACGACATGGAGGTAAAACATGTCTTTTTATAACCGCCAACCAGATTACATGTTTGGTCGGCGATCAGATACAGAAGGTGGCAACACTATTGATATGGCACTACAAGCTGGTGCTTTGTTCAAGGTGCATACTGCCCCTGTACACGTCATGACCCAGTATGGTGACGAGGTAGAATACATAACGGAAGGCAAGTACAAAGACTTGCCACGCCATCAGGTGTACTACCGCACAACCAATGACGAGGCTGACGGTCCGTTGAAGACGGTGCTTAACATAGCGCACCCGTCCCATCCAAACTCTAACTATCTTCAGTTCTTGGAGACAGTAGAGGGACTGTTCCCTGAGTCATGCACTGATGTTGTATCACTTGACGAAGGTAAGCGACTAGCTTGCCGTTGGTCACTCGGTGACCCAGTTAATCTGGGTGACGGTGATGTGATACATCCTCACCTGCTAGGCATAGCGTCACTCAACTCAACATGGACATCATCTTTGGTTACGTTCGTTAAGCGTGTGTTCTGCACCAACCAACAACGTACAGGTGAGAATGTCATATCAGTTCGTAGAACTACGAACCATGACAAGATTCTCAACCTCAAAGCGCTTGTCCTAGCTGAGAAAGCTAACGCTCTGGAACGGTATGTTGATACAGCTTCAACACTGAAGCGTCTAGCTATTGACAACACTGACTTTCGTAAGATGTTTGATGTCATATGCCCAGAGCCAGAACCAAATGACAAAGGTGAAATATCTACACGTTCACAGAATATCTACGATAAGAAATGGGAAGGTGCTTGGTACTACTGGCAAGAAGAACAAGACGGTCCAGCAGGTAAGACTGCATGGGGTGCTTGGAACGCTATCCAGTCACTTGAGTTTCACAAGATTGCCAACAACGTCAACAAGAAAGTTGAAGTTGTGCGAGGCGCTCAACCCATGAGCAACATGGCTCAACGGCATCTATTGCAGATGGCTGACTTTTAATGGGTAAGGAAAGATCACCTGAGCTTAAGTTTCATGTCTTTGCTACCTTTATCCATCACTGCATAACGCACGTCAAAAGCTTCCTTGACCAAGGCAAGATAGATGGCGCTGACGCGATGCTTGACGTTATGGATGACCGTTGCATGACAGAAACATTGTCATTAACGGTAGAAGACCCTGATATAGATTTCTCTGTATTGGGTGACTTAGATACAATAGAAGAGGAACAATAATTGATGGGCGCGCACTGCGCGCCCGTTTCAATCAGGCACAGGCAAGCTGGTTTATCCTTTTCCCCAGTTAAAGGGAACCTGCGCGTAAGCGTTAAGCAGGTCATATTCATACCTGTAAGGTTCCCTGCCTTGTGTCACAATGAAAGGAAAATATGGCTATACGAAATGCAACGCATTCAGGTAGTGAATTACATATACAAGTAAAGTGCCAGCTTTGCTCTACAACAGACTGGACCCTAGTCGGTAAAGACGAATGGGAACGGTATGAAAAGGGCGCTCTGGTACAAGAAGTATGGAGCGACTGGAGTCCTGCGCGCCGTGAGATAATCATTGGTCACAGGTCTGGTATATATCTATGCGATGATTGCTTCCCTAAGGAGGATGAAGATGACAATTAAATTTGATGCAGAAATAACTTTAGATGAAGACTGGATAGAGCATAACTATGCAGACTTTGACCAAATGCCGTCTACAGAAGACATCATTCGTGATGCCATTAACGACATATGGGAGTCTCATAGGTTTGGTGTTAGCTTAACAGCTAAGAATGTCAGGCTAGAATCCCTGCATGTTGGAGGGAGGAAAGAGTGAAGCATCAATTACACATTCATCAACAACGTCTACGGCAAGGTAAACCTGCGATCATACATCGCACCTACAAGGGGACTTCGTATCACAGAGAATACGAGGTCCCTGCGGGGGCGAAGGTGATACAACCAGAGGAGCCGTTGTCGTGTGGTGCTAGAGCTTGGATAGAATGGCATGATTAATTTGTTATGGTTTTTTACAGTCCCGTGGGTTCCCGTCATGGAACCAGTCCCAGAGGTCTGGGGATGGGAGGTTGATAGGTGGACCCCCATCGTAGAGATAGCTTTAGAGAGTTACGAAGCTGAGTCAGAGCTTGACACCTTTATGCGTGTCATGCACTGCGAGAGCCGTGGTGACCCTAATGCTTTCAATGACAAGGTGTATGACAATCCTAAAGATCAGGCATCAGGACTGATGCAACATATGCCTCGTTGGTGGGATGACCGTGTGGCTTCCGCTGGCATGGCTGGCTATTCCCCCTTTAACCCTGTCGCCAATATCTTTGCATCAGCATGGCTATTGACTACACGGGGTGGTGGCTGGTCGCATTGGGAGTGCTATGGACTTTGACTTTGAGGTTGAGAAACCTAAACGGGTTGGTTACAAAAAAGCTAAGTTCTGGGTCAGATGTAATGATTGCCGAGCAATCTACTCTGACCGAGTATATAAAAATTATTCCACTTGCAAATTTTGTGGTGGAGCTAACTGGTCAAATGACTAGAGAATGGAAACAATATGAGTGATAAAGAAGATAAGGAAAATTTAGAGGATCAAGTAGTAGTAGTTCCTGCTGAGAAATTAGTCGGATTGCTGGATTCAGCCTTCGGCGTGTTTCAAGCAGTGGACGATTTCTACAGGGTCTTTGACGCATTTGTAGGGTTAAGGTTGCCTAGTGGCGATTGGGACGGTGACGAGTTCAAGAAGGAAAGTCCCGATACCCATGACAATGTGGTAGACTTAGAAGAACGCAGGCTGGATAAGAACCCCAGCGATGTGTGCTTTGACTGAGAGGAGAGCTATGCCACATCAATTAACGAAGCTAGGTGCAGGTCCATGTGCATGGGAAGGATATGTGAAAGGCAGTATGGATAATTTAACAGACATATGCAAAACAAGCCCAGAAAGTCTTGTGGGGGACTGCGAGGAAATGTTAAGACAGGTAGAGGACGGTTCATTAGCAACTGACAATGCCCTTGATTTGATCTGGGAAGCCAGTCGCCAGATAGAGATATTTAGAAGTGTTATCTCTTATTACAGGCGACAGGTTGTTTACACCTATGTAACAGAAAACGGTCACGGTAGTATGGTGAAGTTAGCGGGGAAGTTTGGTGTAGCCAAACAACGCATTAGCGAACTTACTGCTGAAGCCACGCAAGAGCGATTAGCTCGTGTAACGGGAGAGAGCATTGTTAAAGAAGCTACTGCTTGAAGCCCATTGTAAAGAAAGTGATACAAGCTTGTTCTTTGATAAAGGAGCAAGGGAAGCAAAGAAGATATGCTATCAATGTAAAGTGCGTACAGAATGTAGAGATTATGCACTTGAAACTTTTCAAGAATTTGGTGTGTGGGGAGGGATGACACACCATGAGTTGAAAGCGTACAGGCGCAATGTTTTAGGGCATACAGGTTACGCCCCGAAAAGAAATTGGGTCATACGTTGATGTTTCACTTGTATCCCTGTATATTTAGAATGGGGGGTAAGGGGGGCGCGCCTAATAGCGCCCCCCTTACCCCCTCAAAAAGTTCATATTATGTCAGACCCAGTACGACCCCTCTCCCTCTGGGTCTGGCATAATTAACGGGCGCGCAGTGCGCGTTGGAGAGGTTATATGATAGAAATTAAACTTAGACAAAGCTGGATAAACAATTATCTACGATGTCCTGAACAAGCCAGACAAGATCGTCTCGGACTTGTAACACAAAAACAAACATCAGACTTGTTACGCGGTAACGCTGTACATGAAGCGATTGAGTGGGCAGGTCTGGTCCAACAAGGTGGAGAAGAAGAAGTCACCTTAGATAAAATATTAGACGTGTGTGATGATTACCTAGCTAAAGAAGGTCAGCATGTAGATGTATGGCGACAGTCATACGAAGATACCGTAGACGTATGTCGGAATAACCTGACAGCTTGGTATGAACAGATATACCCAATGCTAACTCCTCAAGCCGTTGAGAAAACCTTTAGTAAATCTATGGGGGTACGGAACGGAGTTAAACTGGTATTGACAGGGACCGCTGACTGGATAGATAAGAGCGGTGTCATATGGGATTGGAAAAATCCTTCCCGTCATTATGCAGAATGGGAGAAACAACGTTGGGATATTCAATCTCACGCCTATACTTGGGCATGTGATAAAGAACAATTTAATCTATGCGTTATGGCTAAAGGAAAAATTCAAGTTATTGAAATCCTTCGTAGCGAACAACAGAAAGAAGCATTTGTAGAACTTTGCTGGTCCATAGTACCGACACTACTGACCATTGATGAAGCGACAACGTGGAGTCAGAACTGGTCTGGGTGGCATTGTAGTCCACTCTGGTGTCCTGTATGGCAAGCAGGTGAGTGCCGAGGAAAACACCTTGGCGATAATCCGTGGTAAGCGGAGAAAGGAAGACCATGACAGACATGGCAAAGGTAAGCGTGACTTTCACGCAGAAAGTAAGTGAGGCTCCGTATGAGACTGCGGACTATTCTCTCACGATTGAGAGGGCAGTTCCAGAATCTGTCGGGGCAGAAGGCATCGCCGAAGAAGCAGGCGGGCTTTTTGACTTGGTTAAATCCGAAGTCCTCAAACAAGCAGGTCAAGATTATGACCTAAGTGACACAGGTGTGGTGATGCGGAAACTCAAAAGTGGTGTTTCCAAACCTACAGGTAATGCGCCAAGCGCCCCTGCGGAAGCATCCGCCCCTAGTCAGCAAAACGGTCCAACGCAGAGAAGCGTAACTGCTCCTCCTGCACGACCAAGCGGTGGAACAATAAGTGGCAGAGCATACAAACGCCTAGCAACATGCGTAGGTAAAAATGCTGAAGCTAACCAAGCCGCCTTTAACATATTGGCATTCCAACCAAACGCATGGGAAGACGCGAATGAAACGATTCCCGTGTATCAAGTTAAAGAGCATGCAGATGGTTCCACTGACGTAACCAAAAATGGCAAGAATTTCCCGAACTTCTCCATAAGCAAGGAAGCTATGTCTTACTGTGGAATTACAGTAGACAGAGATCATGGCATATGGATACGAGAAGGAGACAGCAATGTTCCTCTCACAGTTTGGGATCAGGTCGGGGGACAATCCGAAGCTGATGCCGTTGAATGGGATTGGATGGCTCGCCGAGCAGAGCTACAACAATTCACTTATAAGGCTCAGTGATGGACGAGAGCGTAAACGCTCTCACAGATGATGAAGTCAGCGCTCTCTTGGAGGGCGCTGACTCATCAGATAAAGGAGAGGGATATAAGTTCTTTAAACCAACGTCTGAAGCTGTAGACAAATGGATTTCCTACGCGCAAAACTCGCAGGACTGTTTCCATTTAGGGTTACAAGCTATAGATGAAAAGATGCGTGGGGTGTATCCCAGTGATGTCTTGGTGGTTACTGGTAGGGCGCACTCTGGGAAGAGTGCTGTTCTTCTTTCTAGCATTGCTCGGAACTTGCAGGAAGACCCAGACTTCTACGGCGTAATATATACGCCTGATGAACCAGAAATACTTGTAGTATCTAAACTTTACGCACTCCTATACAGGCGTAACTTAGCTCAGGTAGAGGAAGCCTTACGTTTAGAAGATGTAGACGTACTGTCAGAAATACGAGAAGCCAGAGATGGGTTCTTAGACAGAATCAAAATCTTTCCCAACGCATTATCCTTTAGTGACATGAGCGAAGCCATGCGTGAGTGCGAAGACTACTGGCAGAATAAACCACGCTTTGTGATGGTTGACTTCTTAGAACAACTACCCAAAGCTTCAGGCTACGAAGGCGTATCCAACGTCCTTAAAGGTTTGAAGGAATGGGCAGAGGTTGAGAACCTTCCAGTAGGTTTAATCCATCAATCAGGTAAGTCCTCTCAACGAGGAACATCTAACGGCATGAACTCAGGCAAATTCAATGCAGATGAATATGCTATTCAACAGCTAAACGTGTTCCGTAAACGAGAAGACCCAAAGTTGTCTGATGAGGAACGGCGCGTACATAGCGTTAGCGTATCGCTAGACCTATGTAAGAATAAGCGTCCACCTTGTAAGATAACGTCACCTCCTATTGACTACTACATGGACCCTGACTGCGGATTCGTTCGTGAATACTACGAATCTGATATACCCACTGATGACAGGTGGTTGGAGTAATGGACAGGGAAACGGTAGAGGGGTTTGCCGAACTACACGAAGGAGGGCATGTAGCGCTCCTCGTGGAGAAAGACAAAGACTTTATACGACCAGCAGACCAGATAGCTAAAGGAGACAGCTACGTTGAAGCTATAGAGAAGCATTTAACTGGAGATGTGCCTATAGGGGTATACCCGTTATGGGAACGTAACAACGTTTGGCTTGTCAACTGGTCTGCTGTTGATCTTGACGAAGGCGAAAAGAGTGACGTACACGCAGACAACTTGCAGAAAGTTCTTTCTCAGATGGGAATAGTATCTTGGAAAGAACCCTCCAGAAGTAAGGGTTACCATGTTTGGGTGTATCTCAAGGAACCTATCTCAGCCAAGATAGCTAAGGAAGGTTTAATTGGGGCTTGCCGAGTGGTAGACGTTCCTATACGGGAGGTCTACCCGAAGCAAATGTCACTGGAAGAAGGCAAGATAGGTAACTGTTTACGGTTGCCGTATCCGTCTATACGGAAATCACCTAGACAGGAAGTAGTGGGATACAAATGTGAGGACTTTGTGCGCGAGGCGTTAGCTAACCGCACCGCTCCTGCTGTTTACAGAAAGTTAATGAAATTGCATTCTGCTACAGAACCTGAAAAGCCTAAAGTCTTTATAGATGGACCCAGAGTAGATGGTCAGTTCTACGGCGTAGCTAAACGCATATGGGAACGCCGTGAAGAAGAAAGGGACAGATCAGAAGCCATGTATGCGTTTGCATCAAGTCTATTGTGGCAAGACTACTCATTTGAGGCTACTGTAGATTGGGTGCGTAGATTAGATGATAGGCTTGACAAGTTTACAGGTCGTACAGACCGAGATAAACAGATCAGGAATTTAGTCTCTAGAGCTTCTGAAAGGAACCGCCGTGGGTAAATCATACAAATTTTCAGTACCTATAAGACCTAAAAGCAAGGGTCGTCCCCGTGTTACACGCAACGGAACGTACACCCCTAAAGCAACTAGGGACTATGAAGCGGCGGTTAGGTCATATTACAAAGGACCCAAATTTGAGGGTCCAGTATCTATGACTGTAACCCTTTCCCCTAAACGGGCGGTGGTTACAATAACCGAAATAGATGTAGAAGTGTCGCCTCTAAGGGGCGACATTTCTAATTATGTCAAAGGCATAGAAGATGCCCTCAACGGCATTGCCTATGACGATGACAAACAAATACATAAATTAACTGGGAGAAAAAAATGAATAAACCATTCCATGAAGGAAGCTATCAGCAACGATTTGCTTCTATGGGTGACGAAGCAGAATCCCAGTTTGAAGCCCATAACGTACAATGGGCTAGGTACGGGTTTAACAGACCAGAAGGAATGACCAAATTCCATCACATGCCTCATGTGTTGAGATACACACCAGACTATATACAGGCAGACCCTGTACGACTGGTAGAGGTAGTAGGCATGGGTAGAACTCCTCTTAAATTCAAGATGGAGAAACTAGCGGCTTTACAATGGTGGGATGGAACAGGCGCTCCAGTATGGATTTGGATATGGTCATCCACCAGACAGAACTATGCTGAGCTATCATTCAGGAATATGATGAATCTCATTAACAAAAATGACGTACCTATCGGCAGTTTCCACGAAGGCAAAAAATACTTTTCCATAAGTTCCAAATTGCTTCCGTGGAATAGTGAGTAACCCCACAGAGGGGGAACTATTCTTTGAACGACTGAAGGACATGCAATTTCCTTCGTTACAACCTTTAAGAAAAACATTTAACCACGCCTCTGAACGTATCCCTGATACGCTTGCAGAGGCTCTTGTTACCTGTAAACCATTTGAAGAACCAGAACTATCACTAGAAGAGCGAGATCACGATAACCGTGATCTCGCTTTTGTCGTTTTAGAAGTCTTTGAATCCCTGACAAAAGAAGAACAATGGATATACCACATGCTGGTAGAGATAGGTTTATCCATGCGGTTCGTAGCCAGAGTATTAGGCATGCCTAAAACCACCTTTGCCAGAAAGAGAGATGAACTGGCAGAAAAAATACGATTAAACTTATTAGAACATGAAGTAGTTCGCAAAAAATTAGGGCTTTAGCGGGCGCGCAGTGCGCGCTCGCTTTTACTCTTTTTGGTGCATGCAATCTATAAGAAAAATAGAGAAGCTCTCTAACCAATGAAACAAAGCAGTTAAAGCTATCAGGTTTCCCCCTGATGCTTCCTTCCACGATTTAACGATTTCTTCTGGCTCGCCACGATCAAAAACTATAAGTACGCCAAGGTTCTCGCCATCCCACTGGGCGTGCGTGCCATCATCCATATCTAAACGGAATTTGTTTTCTTGTATCTCTCTCTGAACGTCTTCTTCTATGTCTAACCCCTGAAGAGCCATGAAGTCAGCCCACTGGTCTTCAAATTCAGGTGACACTACTTACCCTTTCAGACGCTCCTGAGCCAGTGACTTAACTGCTGATAACAATGCGGCGGCTCCAGCAACAGCGGCTGTGCGTAACGTAGATATATCAGTGATGACGAATATGGCTAGGAAGGATTGAACGGCAGTCCATGCTGTTCGTTCACCCCAGTCAGCTATGTTGAATCCTTTAGATTGTTCAGTCATTAGTATCCTTGGAAAGTTCCAAAGCGGTTACCGTAAGCGTCCACGCTTGGAATCATTTCTGGTCTAGCCCCATAATACGGATAAGTGCCAGTCCTTACAGGGTCACTAAATAGGACACCATATGGATTGTAAGAGTTGTATGCTCTTTCAGCCACTGGGCTTCTAAATACAGGTTCTGTCTGATAGTCATACTGAGGAGCTTGAGGACCAACCCCAAAGAGTCCAGCAAATTCTTGTATACCCCTTGAAAGAGGACCGTCCATAGGACCATAAGCAGGGTCAGGTCTGCGAGTCATACCTGTTACACGCCTATCTTCTTGGTATGGAGACAAAGCTAAAGCACTCAATATAGTGCTAAGTGGTTGCCCATCAAATGGCTCTCCCGCACTTCTAGAACCAGATGGCATTGTTCTTTGCCCCTCTGAATCGCCACGTCTTTTAGGTTGTGTAGTTGGAGTGTCAGCTTGCGCCCCATAATCACCAAATATAGGGTCAGGTCTTGGACTTGTAGTACCGCCACCAGAAGACATTTTAGTAGTAGGACTAAACCCACGAGCGGCATCTGTAGCCCTCATTAACGCATCATATTTACCCTGTTCACGTTGAACATCAGGATTGTTTTTTTGGTATTCATCAAGTTTTAGCTTCCCAGCGTCAGCCCTTTCTTGCAAGGTCTGTTTACCACCGCTTGATCGTTGCGCGGCGTTCATAGCCGCTATCGCTCTAGATATGTTGGGTCTGTTAGCAAGTGTTCTAAACCCTTCCAGCAATGCGGGGCGCTCTTCAAGAGCCTCTGCTATTTCATTAGGTCTTGTAGCCATTAGTATTTTGGCTTTCTTGGTTTACGTTTCTTAGGCATAATCCTTACTTTCCGAACGGTCTACCGCCATGAGCGGCGTTACCTAAATTAGTTGAACGAAGATATGCCGCGTCTTTCTTAGACTTCTTAGCCATATCCATCATGTTTGCAGAAGAAGAAGAGTCGTAGGGTTGGCTGTCTGCCGACCCAAACGTATCTTCGTAGCTTCCGTAACCTTCACCTTTTGGCATAATTGCCTCCTATAATTAGCGATGAGTGTCCCATATGGGCGCGCACTGCGCGCCCTAACTGAACAAAATCTTCCATGTATTGCGTCCTACAACCCCATCAACCTTCAAAAACGTCCTATACCTGTATTGAAACGCACGAACGCCTTTAGCGGTCTTAGGACCGAATACGCCGTCTACAGCCCCTACATCATGCCCAAGCTCATTTAAACGCTTCTGGACGGCTCTGACAGCCTCTCCGCGGCTTCTACGCCTACGAGACAGAGGCTTCTTTATCACCTGCGTACTCAAACGAGCTAATTCAACCTTTTCAGATATAATTTCCTTATCAGTAGGTATCGTAGCCCTGTTCAAAGGCATCCCAGATTGAATCCAGTGATACAACTCACGCTCAGGACAAGTAGTAGAAGCGACATCACGATGCCCCTTAACCCACAACTTCTCATCATAACGTTGTTGTATCTCAAAAACTAAATGCTTAATGGCTTGTTTCGTAGCCTCAGGTATAGGGTCACCACCCCAACCCGTATAACAAATAGATTCAGTACGACTATTCCAAGGACGATTAGCGGCAGATACGACACCTGCACCTCTCCCCTCATAGCAGACCCCTTGCTCATCTACTAGCCAGTTGTATGCAATCGCGTTCCAACCATTATTTTTAATATGGTGCTTCTCAAAAGCCCTAACAGCATTAATACCCTTAGGACCATTGCGAACACCAGAATGATGCAAAACAATGCCCTTAACACGGCGCTTATTTAGCCAAGTGAACTTGTTCTTAGGAGGAGTAGCCCCCCAACCGTTGCGTGTAATAATAGTTAATTTCATTAGATTTCCCTGCTTTCTAAATCCCTCAAATCCCTTAACGTCTGTGACATTTCAACTTGGTCAGATATAAGCTGACCACGTTGCGCCCTTGGAGTATTCATACGAATACCCAAACCAAGCGATGTATTAATAATAGTCGCAAAGTGACGTTCCTGCTTGCCTTCCTCATTAGGAACTAAACGGCGTATACGAGCAAACAAAGGATGGAACTGATCTAACATATAAATATGATTATCACGCATCTTCAACTGACCATTACTGTTCGTTTGCAAAATACCAGCACTCTGAAGAACCTGTTTAAGCACAGGTATCTCAGCCCAAACAGGGGCTTGTTGATACCTACCAGTTATAGGTATGTCAGCAAACGTCTGCTTACCAGCCCACAACTCAATCGGTAACTTAAACCAAGGAAGCGAAGACTCAACAACGGCACGAGCAGGAGACTTCCACATGTCTTTAGGATTCTCAGCTTCTTTTAACCAACGGCTCATGTCTCTAAACGGTAAATCAGGCAACACATACACGCGGTCATTGTTCCATTTCCAAGGAGTACGAATACCCATATTCTCCGCAAAGAAATCAGGGACTATGCCTTCCTCATCAGAGTGCAACTCAAGTTCACCTTTGACTTGTTGTAACCTAGCCCACGCCTTAGGGTTCTTACCCATAGACGATAGCAACACAGGAATAATGTTTTTCTGCCATGTCCAGAACGGCACAACCATCTTCATTTTTCGCTCAGTGTTAGTTAAATCAGAGTAATTGAAATGAAAGTTCTCAGCTTGCCTGAACGCGTCATCAACAGAACCACCAGTCATCATCGTGTGGTGCGCTACAGCACCACGCAACATAAACTCAGCGTCTTGGTTAAGGATACGAATACCAGCCGCAGGATAAAACTCAGCCTTAGCGGGATTCCATGTTCCCCCTTTAGCGAGCTTTTCTTTACGAGTCATAGAACCCATAGTGTCAAGCACAGAATGTATTTCCTGCGTTACCTGACCGCTTTCAGCCACCCCAGAAGCATACCAATTACGGAACATTCGTACTTCATCAATACTTACAGTAGAGTTGAAGCCAGAACCTATCTTAAAACCAGCAGGTAAATTCACGTTAACGTTATCTTGAACCATTCTGTTTAAACCAGCCATAACATCACCGTTACCAGCACGCTTAGCCATCCAACGTATCCCTAACACGCGGGTGTGCGTAGATAACGGCACACCAGCTATCTGATGATTCAACCAAAAACCACCCAAAGTGTTACGCCAAATAAAACCAGTAGTTGAAATAGCCATAGCTTTCCACCAGTTTACAAGAGACAAATACTTCTTCTGGAAATCGCCCATAGCGGCAGGGTCAAAAGTCTTAGCCGCGGCTTGAAAAACAGCTTCAAATAACTCAATTTGTGGAGTGCTTAAACCTGCCCTTTCAGAAATGAGGGAATACCCTTTTAGTCTGTTCTTTGAATAATTACTGATTTGATACAAATTGCCCTCTGAAGCCGCGCCACCCATACCATAGAAATTAAGTAAATACTTTTGAGCTTGTTCATTCCACGCATCAGAGAATGCGGCGTGCATACGGCGATCACCTAAAAGTTGAATAGCTTTCTTAATATCATCTACAGCCGAAACTCTATCTTTTAAAATAGGAGAAGTAAGAACCTCATCATATTCCTGACGCAACTGCTTTAACGTTGCCCAAGCGTCATTAACTTCCATTTCTTTCATCTTTAGAAGTTCTTCTTTGTTATAGCCTCTCTCCATAGCTTTTTCTAAAGCGTCAGTCCATTTAGCGCTTAAGTCCTCTAATGTTTCCTCACCAGCTATACGAACATTAGCTAACTCAGCACTCCAACCCTCTAAAGCCGCTAAAGCCGCCCTATTCTTAGGACTATCCAACCCCTTAGCAATCTGCTTTTCCAACTCAATAGTCAAAGCCTTAGTTACTTTTTCCGTACCGCTATCTAACTCGTCCCTTAATTGGTTCCTTATGTTTTTAACTTCATCAAGGCTAGGAACCAAATGGTCATCCAAACGAGCGCCTATCTTTGCATAAATTTTTTCTAATTCCTTAACAGATTTAACCCATTGTTGAAGAGCGCCACCGCCCTTAGGACCCATTTTCACAGCTAACTGCTCAAGAATATCCAAAGGCAAATTCCTAGCCTGAACAGCCGCAGTAGGACCAGTCCCTTTTGTAACACCAACAATATATTTAATAAGTTCTTCTGTTAACTCAGAAGGCAACCCTCCATCTAAACCCCTACGAGTTATCGCAACAGCCTCAGGACCAAGACTACGCAAATCATCAAGCGACCTCCTGATATAATTCAAAGTCGGTCCATCAATTCCTTTAAGAATTGATTCTAAACCATCTAAATTAGAACCCATTCTTAAATTAATTTTTTGAATCAAAGAAGCAACAATAGTTGTGGGATCTGTATTGACTATGTTGTTAGCTAATTTGGATTGCAACCCATCAATAGTGTTTATCACTTTCGCAATTTTTGCTTCTATTCTTCGTTGGAACTGAGTTAGATACTCAGTAGGTGTCACTCCCGTACCACCTTCAGGGGTAATTCTGCCAAGAATGTTAGTTAGATCATCTCCTTGTTGAATATCTCTAACGTTCTTAGGTCTAATAGTCTCGTCAACTAAATCGTCAGCAAAGTATTTAAATTCTTTTCCTGCTCGTCTAGGAACTCGCTTTCCTACAAGTCCTATTTGTTCACCAATGGCTTGATTTATTGCGCGTAAAGATTGAGCTATTTCTGCGTAACGTTTAATAAGTAAAGCGGCTTCTTCATACCCTTGATCTAATTGTTTTTTGTTTCGTAAAGCATCTACAAGTTCCTGAGCTGTAGGAGTCTTTGTCTGAGGGCGAGGTATCTTGACATCAAGCTTTTTAGGTAACCCTTTTTGTTCAGGCAACCCAGCGCGTGTCCTAACTCCCTTTGCTCCTCTTTTTGTAGACCTAGCTGTAAGGTCAAGAATAATTTCTTGACCTTCCAAGAGAGCTAAAGCACGAGGACTAATACCCTTTAACGAGCCTCTTTGTAGTGCGCCAATAGACGCAAACAAATCAACAACAAGTCCATCTATCTGCGCGAAATCAGTAACAATACGTCTACCCTGCTGAATATCTAATTGGGATACAGTATTAGATAGCCTCACCTGAACATCATCTAACGGGTTGTCTAACCAGTTAATAGCGTCTTCATAATCGTTTATTTCAGCCGCTATTCTGTCAACATCATCTTGAAGGCTAACTAATCCTTGCTTATCACCTTTACGGGTTTGTTTAGCGTCACCGTATTTAGTGTTATCCCAAATAAGCTTTCTTACGTTTCCAAACATTTTGGCAGAACGCTCAGTGTAACTACCAAACACGTCCATTAGGATTTGCCCATTTGACCCCTTAACAATAATTCCAGCTTCTTGAAAAGCGTCCAGCACATACTCTGTCCTAAACGTTTGATCCATTTGTGTTACATAACGAGTGATAATAGTTCGTGGGTCTGTAGCAAATTTCTCTACCCAGTCTGCACCGTAAATTTCTCGCCCTATCTTGTCAGCTTGCCCTCTAGCATCTAAACCACCAGCCAAAGGATGGTTATAGTCCCGAATAGGTTGACCCAAAACCCTGTTATTAAATTCTTTCTTTGCTCCATTTACTGTGTAAGAAAATTCTTCTCCAACTTCATTCAGATGAGCTTGAAGATTAGCTAAGAACTCTTCCTTAGGTGTGTTCTTACTTAAACCCATCCTGTTGTTCAACCTAAGATAATCTTTAGATACCCTAAACGCAGTCCAATCATCTGAAATTTCTTCAATAATACCAGCAGGCATACGTTCTCGTCTTGCTTGAGTTGCGCTACCACGCAAACCAGTAGGTCCAAGCCTTTCACCAGCCGTAGGTACATCATCAGGACCCATACGCTTTACAGCCCTGTATCCATCATCAGTCAAAAAGTGAGGACCATAAAACTCGTTTTTTAAATAATTTAAAGTTTTTTGATGCCCAGAGTATGGAAGTAAATTATTCCATTTATTAAGCACTCTATGCCAGAAACCTGTTCCTTCTTCGCTGAACATTTTCCATAACGCTATTCCTTCATCTTTTCCGAAAATAGGGTCAAGGTCAAGAAGAGCTTGATTGACCATAGGGTTACCTAAAGCGTCAGTACCTTGATATAAAGGCATTTCTGCACCACGCATAATAACGCCTAAATCAGCACCAGCTTTATCTACGTTTCGCGCTATCTCCTCAAATTCATTAATAGTGTAAGCCTTCCACGCGCCAGCAGACGCGTCAGCACCACCCATAATTTCGTAACCGTACAAACCCCACAAACGATCTTCACGAGTAGCAGAACCCTTAGCTTTAGTAAACACTGCTTTAGTGCTTAAGCCATTAGCTATCTTGTAACCATATTTAGTGGCGTACACGCCACGCCATGTCTTACCTAAAGCACCAGTTCCCTTAGCAAGAACATTGCCAGTAGAGAAAGGAATTTTAAAAGCCTCAACAGGCATATTCATAGCAATACGAGCCGCAGTATCTACACGCTTATCAAAGCCTTTAGCCATTGGCACGTTATTGCGAATGTCATCCATTCGCTTAAATATCCGTTTTTGAACTACGTCATTAGTTGTATCAAGAACATTATCTAAAAACCCTAACGGTCCTTTAGACCCTTTCATCCCGACTAGCTCTGGAGATAGTTGACCTATCCTTTTCATATCTAGCCATTGACCTAAACGAGGATTTAAAGCTCGCAACGGTTTTTCAATAATTGTTCTTCCAAGCCTTCCAGTAGCAGGTATAGTAAATCGTAACCCGCTTTGAATACCTACATCTGCAAGAGCATCTCCTGCCGCAAGAATAGAACCACTACGGGTTACAGCTTCTTCAGCTTTAAACATGCGTTCAGCTTTTTTAAGGTCGCCTGCTTTTTCAGCTTGCTTACCTATTTGTAAGAAAGCTCTAGAAACATCATCAGCTTTAGCCGCTCTTGCCATTAAGCCAGCACCAGCTAAATATGTTAAAGGGTCAAGAGCTATATCAAACGTAAGCCCAAAAATGAAACCTTCTAATCCTTCAGGTCCTATATCCCAGTCACGAAATATTTCGCCCATCATTATGTGATTTTGACCCTGATTCCACCATTCACTTAATGAGAAACTTTGGTCGTCTACAAATATGTCACCTATTTCTTTAATAGTTGACACTATGAAAGAACGTGGCTTATCTACAGCACTGATGAAATCTCCAAGTATAGGAACGTCAAATATGCCCCCTTTTGAAGGTTCCTTATAGTCGCTTAATAATCGCCCCTTTAAATCTTCAGCAGTCATTGGAGTTTCAGTAGCGAAGGTAGGTGTAGTATTGAAACTAGGTAAAGGAGGTCGTTTAATCCCTAAAGCATCAATAATGTTTTGACGTGATACATCAGCCGTAGTTGCTACATTAGGTTGCTTTAAACCACCTAAAGCAATTTTGTTTAATGTTTCATAATCAATCATGGCTGAGGTGGTAAGGAACCAGTTCCAAAATAGCCAGCCTCAGCTAATTCTAGTATCCGCTGATCCATTTGGTCCTTGGTCATAACATCGTCAAAAATTGGATGTTGCATATCTTGCGCTGTATAACCACCATAAGCAAAGTCATCAGGACCTACGTCAGGGAAACCATATTCAGGTTTCCAATCACCTAACATCAAGTTAATAAAGATTTCCGTTGGGTCTTGTATTTGCCCGCCTCTAGCTTGAGAACCTATAGCAAGATAGTTTGCATAATCCATGTACAACTGAGCTTTTTGTTCGCTTTCGCGGACGGCTTGTTCAGCCGCCGCCGCCGCCTCAGCCGCCTGAATCTGATACATCATCATGCCCTGATCTATCTCAGCAAGCTGATTAGCAAGATTCTCTTTAATCTGGAAAAGCCCACTAGCATAATCACTGGAACTAGCAGAACGTTGTTCAGCAAGCGTATCTGCCGCAATCCTGTCCAAATTATCTATCAACTGAGCGCCAGAGTTATAAATGCCATACAAAGAAGCACCTATCTCACCACCAACAGCCCTAGCAGATTCCTCAGCATCTATACCTATGTCAGCTAATGTGCTGACAGCCTGAGAAGTATTTACACCAATATATTCAAGGCTTTCATCCAACCTGCCCCTATTTATCTCCCCTTGAGTACCAGTAGTAGCTTGCCTGTCAGCCTCCCACCTAGCGTAATCTCCAATAAGCCTTTCATACTCATCATCTACAAACTCTGTTGCGGCTTCTGCTCCACGTCTAGCTTCAACTCGTTGCATTTCAGCTAAACGAGCATACAAATCACCTACACCACTACCACCTTGACCATCGTCAAAATCTTCCTCATCAGGGATAGTTTGTTCAGCAGGTTTTGCAGGTTCTGGCATATATCTAGGGTCATTAGGGTTAATGTAGCTAAATTCTTGTTTAGGAGTTGTTGCCCCAACACTCCAATGCGGTTCAGGATCTCCGTGAATAAGCCAATTAATTCCTTCCCCTATGTTTTCTAACATACGCCAAGGGGATGGTATATCATCAGTTTTAATTGATGGAATATCAAAGTCTTTAAAAGGAGCAGGCATGTAATCGTTAAAACGATTGTACACATCTCTTGCCCCTCCAAGAGCATCTTGAACTGGATCAACCCAATCTCTAGGGTCCCACCATTCATTGGGCATTCCTGTTCCCATTATGCCATCCCCTGACTACGCAAAGCATCAGCAATAATCTGCTGAAACCTAGCCGTACCTATCATCTGCCGTAACTCACCCAAATCATATTGAGCAGTCAAATCCTGCAAACCCAAACCCTGCAAACCAAAGTCCAAAGTAGAACGAAGATCGCCAGTAGCACGAGAATAATCCTCCAACAACCTCTGACCGCCACGCTGATACTGACCGCTATCTAACATGCCACGCTGATTATACGCCTGAGGCAAACTACGAACCCCTAAATCAAACTGACGCTTATTCTTATCCTGAGCCTTAGCCCAGTCCATCAACGCTTTCTGCCCATGATAAGCATTCCAAGCCATGGTTTTCTTTGTATCCCCAGTAGCTTGAGACAAACTAGGGGCAACAGAACCAGCAGTACCGCCCATTGTCCCTGAAATTGTGTCCTTATAAGTAGGTGTATATCTAGATACAGCCATAAAAGCCTCCTATATTAACCCGTTTCTGTCCCAGCAAATTCCTTACAATGCGTGCATTCACACTCTTTCATGTGGTTTAAAAGGGCAGAGATACGCACTGCCTGCACACTAATAAGGAACTCCTGTGGATAACGTGCCTGTATTTCTTGCAGTATTGCGTCTGTAGCTACTTCCATTATGCTCCTTCAGGTTTATTAGGAAACTCACAAATATCATTAGGAGTCCATGTTTCTGGAAAATCTCGTAATTGTTGCCTGTACGAAACCCATTCAGCTTTTTTGCTGTCACTTAAAGCACTGTCAACTACTTGAGTCCAATCACTTTGCATCAATAATAAATTACGTTCATCTTTCATCCGTTCAATTAACCATTCGTTTGGAATAGTTTCTGGATCTGTTAATTCGTTTCGTAAATTCATTATGGCAACCTATATACTATTTGACCTGTAAAACTGTCACCTGTTCCCCATGAAGATGCAGGCGTTGAGGCTGTAAGCCCCCCTGAATAAGAATAATTACCTACAGCATGAAATATCCCATAGAAAGATACTTTTGTTGCGCTAGTCAATACACATTGACCTTGATACAACTTTCCTCCGCTTGTGTCATGGAACCAAGCGTTACCAGCCATTTGCCAGTGAGCGTAATCGCAATTCAAAGGAGGAGCTAATGAAACAGTTCCCCCAACTGAAGTAGTGCTTCCAAAAGTTATCTTAAATTGTGCAATACAAATTTTGCCAATCACAATATGTCTCATCGTATTAGCTGATGCGTTACCTACTGTTACGTTAGTCCACGATGGCGTACCTTCAGTCCAAGAAGTTCCAGAACCATCAAGTATATTTAACTCAGCAGCAGTAGACGTAACAGCCGTACCACCTAACTTCAAACCAGCAACATCTAAATTAGTTCCATCAAACACCATGTTAGAAGAACCAGCAAAAGCATTACTACTATTAAACTGCACTTGAGTGTCAGAACCAGCAGCAGTACCAGTCGGACCAGTCGGACCCGTTGGTCCCGTAGGACCAGTGGGTCCAGTACCACCCGCAGGACCCGTAGGTCCAGCGGGACCTTGAGGACCATCTGGACCGTCAGGACCATTCGGACCTGCGGGACCTGTAGGTCCAGTGGGTCCAGTCCCCCCAGCAGGACCAGTTGGACCTGTAGGTCCACTAGGTCCCGTAGGTCCAGAAGGACCTACCAAAGACGTTGCTGACCCCCAGCTACCACTTGATTTAGGTCCAAAGATTTCATTATCAGTCGTTTGAATATAGAAATCCCCGTCAGACCCAGTTGGTCCAGAAGGGTCACCAGAGCCATTAAGAACTGTTTTACCATCAGAACCCGAAGGTCCTGTTGGACCAGTAGGACCTGTTCCCCCTGAGGGTCCTGTAGGTCCAGCGGGACCCGTAGGTCCAGCAGGACCAGTAGAACCAGCAGGACCATCTGGACCGTCAGGACCTGTGGGACCTGTGGGACCATTTGGACCAGTAGGTCCAGTAGGTCCAGTTCCACCTGCGGGTCCAGTAGGACCAGCAGGTCCTGTAGGACCGTTAGGTCCACTAGGTCCTGTAGGACCGACTAGCGAAGTTCCTGACCCCCAACCAGAACCAGACTTAGGACCAAATAGCTCATTGTCACCAGTATCTATATAAAAATCACCATTAGCGCCTGTGGGACCAGAGGGGTCACCACTGCCATTAAGTATTTGTGCGCCTGTCGGACCTGTGGGTCCAGTAGAACCTGTTGGTCCTGTCGGACCAGCAGGACCTGTAGGACCGCTAGGACCATCGGGACCAGTAGGACCCGTTGGTCCAGCAGGACCTGTACTTCCTGTCGGACCTGTGTCACCTTGTGGACCTTGAGGACCTTGAGGTCCTTGTGGACCTGTCGGACCGCTTGGTCCTGTAGGACCAGCGGGACCAGTGGGACCTGCGGGTCCCGTACTACCTGAAGGACCTGAAGGACCTGATGGACCTGTAGGACCATCATTTCCTTTAGAAGCTAACGTCTGCCAATACGCCGACTCTGCTGGCGCATTGCCAGTCGTATTCTGCCTTGCAACATACGAAGACCCGTTATAGGTTACAACATCCCCAGCCACATATGCCGTAGACGAAGAATAGGTCCCTTCATAATCAGGACCATTTGTCATTTGTATCTCTACTTGTGGTCCTAACAGTTTCGTATATTGGATGTCTTTAGGCATTAGCCCTCCACAGAAACAAGTCTTGTATTCAAATCCTTAATAGCTTCAAGAAGAAATACGCAGAGCTTCTCGTAATTTACCGAATCAGGAATAGGGTCATCTCCATGCCCCTCAATTACTCTATGGAACACAAGATCAGGTATTTGTTTATCAACTTGTTCTGCGATGAAACCCCAATCTGATGATTTGGTTTCATCTACTTCTTCTTTCCAATTAAAACGCACACCTTGTAAATTATAGATTTTTTCCCAATCAGATTTAACAAAGTCAACAACGTTTTCTTTATACCGCAAAGAAGAACCATCGTAACCTATCACCCCAGCATCTGAACCAGTACCTGTCTTCCAACGCAAAGTTTGATAACCAACAACAGTAGGAGGCAAATTGCCTGACCCACCAAATGATATTCCTAAACTGTTAGCAGAATGACGAAAAATTCCAAGGTTTGTGTCACCACTAAACGTATATGTAGGAGCGCTAACAGAACCACTAGCGGCTTGTATCGTTCCATCTATATCTAAAGTGTCGTCTATATGAACATTTCCGTCTGCCACATGCAAAGCATCTTGACCATTAGTACCAGTAATAGTAAGTTTCTCCTCAGACGCATCCCAATGAAAATGATCGCCTGCTGTAGCCGAATAAAAACGTACATCATGCCCTGAACCGTCTTCACCCACATTAAAATTGCCATTAAATTCAACTGTCCCAGCCGCAACATCTAAAGCTAACTGCCCAGTAGTACCAGTTATTATCAAACACTCTGCTGAAGCATCCCAAGTACAATTATCATCACTAGTTTCAGAATGAAACACAACGTCATGCCCTGAACCATTCGTACCAACAGTAAACGCACCACCAACAACTACCGTACTACTAGTAGTAACAGCCGCATTAAACGCATTTGTTCCAGTAAACGTATTAGCCGTACCAAGCGCAGGCAAATTGTTATTAACGTAATTCTCTACATCAGTAAAGTTAGCGTTCATTTCTGAAGCAACAATAGCCTCACCAGCAGTAAAGTTATTTGTAACGTCTAAAGTCATTATCTTGTTCTCCTAGGTTTGTAAGTAAACATAATTCCGTTGACCTCCCAATCAACAGATTGGGAAGGTCCATTAAATTTTAAAGCAACTGATTTAGCGTTACCTAAACTAGGTGCGCGAATAACATCAGTTATGCTAGAAGCAGACTCAGAAACCCAAATAGCTGAATCCCAAAGACTGCCCGTACCAGACGAACTAGATTCCCAAGTATTCGTAGACCCACGACCAGCAACCTCTACGTTAATAATCCTATTTGTAGAAGCTTTATCATAATCCTGATAAACGTCTATTTGCATAGACAAAGACGAAGCCGCATCCAAAACTATCTGAGGTCTACCCCAGCGCTTACGCTCAACAGGATTCCTACCAGACATCCAAGTAGTCGTAAAATGTGAATCTATGTGAGCGGCAGTAGAGCCATCATACGCATCAGTAGGATTAGATTGCTCTAACTTGATAACACGCCCAGTATGCCCAGAACCTGAACAAGCACCTAACAAAAGATGCTGTCCATTAGGTGGTCTATGTGCGTGTATTGTGTCAGCGTCTATATCGCTTAACGTCCACGCATTAATAGAAGGGTCAAATATAAACACATGCCTTGTTGTGGCTTGAGTCCCTGACTTGTAATACTGCAACATATCTAAAGAGAGATACAAACGGTTCTGGAACCAAGCCAACTGAGGAGGATTAGTGAAAGTAATCCTTGCGTTATCTATAGCAGGTTCTAATTTAGTAAATATGTTTGTAAAGCCTTCCCCGTTATAAAGGTAAACTCCCCTTCGGTCATGCCAAAAGTACACACCGAAGGGGGTTACCACAGGGGATGATAGTGGAGTAGAACCTATGCTGGTAGTCAGCGTCACTACTTGAAATGAGTCAGAACCAAATCCGTATATAGCGTGAACGCTGTTAGCTTTAAAAACAAGAATACGGTCAGCTAAAGGAACAATGCCAGTAATGCCATCGCCTCCTTCACCTTTACCTATGTCTACATAATCATTTTCGTTCCATTTCTCAGGGTCATTAGCGTTAGACCAACGAACTCTAGAGTTGTGATAAGTTCCTCCTTCACGAGTCTTACCCACCCAAGCAAAATTGTTCCAAAAAGTAACATATTGTGCTATTGGGAAATTGCCTGCCCCTCCCTCAAGAGTGACACCTAAATCAGCGCCACTAGAACCATCCCACTTAAATGAAACTACATCACCAGAAACACCATAAAACACATTATTCATAGTCATGCCATACATTCTAGAACCGCTAGTACGATTAGTTGGGCCGCTGATAGTGGTAAAAGCAGCCCCAGAGCTACGCGCTATTGTTTGATGATAATTGGCTATAATCTGAGAAGTACCGCTGTCAGTAAAAAACGAAGCGATACCTTCCACATTATGGCTTAA
>WLWG01001063.1_pt1 | contig 26226 bp, 36 predicted proteins | sample 6712871 | NCBI WGS metagenome assembly WLWG01 (sample SAMN12718693, study PRJNA515312) | sponge metagenome | isolation source: marine sponge | host: Mycale hentscheli | place: New Zealand: South Island, Marlborough, Capsize Point | collected 2003-05-01
AGTTGTTAGCAGCTTGCGTTACTAAACATCTTTCAGATAGGAAGTTTACTTCCATTGCATCAAGAGTTGAGTTGCTTGCTCCACCAACAGATCCTGTTAACCAAGATTTCATTCTACGGTCATCAGTTTGAGAAGCTCTGTATCGTACGTGCAAAAATGGACGTCTGATATTAGTTCCTAATACTTGATCGTAAACAGTTGATGTTCCAGCTGGTACTAATACCCCTTCAATAGGATTAACATCTCCAGCAGCTGTTACTACAGCTCCACGAGTAGATGCGTCGTTTAAGTATTTCCAGTCAGTCTTATAGAAATCGTAAGATCCTCTACGGAAACCGCTAAACCCTAAGTTAAGCGCCATTTCTTCAGAGTTTTCAAATAAACCATAAGCAGATCCAGCTCCAGCGTTACCTCCGTTAAGAGCAGCTAGCATATCATCAAAGTCAAGTGCTGTTTGACGCTGTAAGAAAAGCATGTTTTCTTCGATAGCTCCCTGAGTATCTAGGTTTTTAAGAATTGCATCAAAATCAGCTAATCCGTCTGCTGCAGTAAATCCAACATTTACATTACCTCTATCTTCGATAGCTGCAAATAAACCTTGTGTTCCTGGGTTAGAAAGCTTAGTAGCCGCCAATTCATTAAGTTCACCTTCAACCATTGCCATTTCTAGGTAATCATTAAAACGTAAACGAGTTTCAGACTCAGCTTTTAGGTACCATAAGTATCCGTCAGTTCCGTCTTCTGTTGCTACATTTACCCATCCGATCTGTGCAGTATCTGATCCAGATACAACATACTGATCTCTAATGATAATTGGAGAGTTTGAATACTGAGTTAATACAGGCTCAATGCTAGTTCTAGCGTTACCTCCTGTAGTGTCAGAACCTTTTGAATAATCAGATCCGTAAACAAATACTTTTACGTCTGATCCAGCTCCAGCTGTCATACCTATTGCGGCGTTGTCCAATGCAACTCCAGCAAAAGGCTGTACTGTAAATGTACCGCTTGCTCCTGTTGTGCTTGCTGTTACAATAGCTTTAGCTTCAATACCTGTTGACGGCTCTATAATTACTACCGTATCATTTACAGAAATAACATTAGAAACGCCTGCAACTGCTTCCACTGTAATTACGTTAGTAGTTCCAGAAGCTGCAGCAAATGTACAGTTATCATAAGATATATGCAATCTATTTTGCTCAGACCAAATTACTTGATCAGATGTCATTGGCATTTCAGCGCCAACCATGTTTAAAAATCCAGATAACGTTCTGTTTCCGTAACGCTCTACTTCAGCTTCGTAGATTTCTGGTAAATATTGCTGTGCAAAATCCGCAAAGTTATCAGGAATTCCTCCAGCTCCTCCGTTGTCGGTCCACTGTAAGTAGTTAGTTGATAATAATTGTGGCACTTGTGTTGGGATTAAACTCCCAAATTGTGGTGTTAATGTACTTGCCATTTTTAATAATTTTTAAATTTTTTAATTTTTAGTTTAGACGAGTCCGCTCCAGAAACTGATTTTACGGTGTACGCACCAAACTTGGCTGCACCTGTTGGCGCTGCTTTTCTAGCAGAGCTAGATGTATTATTAGATTTGTTTACAACATCTCTAATTGCATCAGCCTTACCTTGTTCGTAAAAGTGATTTGCTATTTTATCAGCATTTGCACCTGCATACAACGCTTTGTGATACCCTGCGGTATCTTCAATCATACCATCTTTGCCAAGGAACTTCCCTATAAAATTGCTAATGTCTGATTGTTTTTGTGCTACCTGTGAAGGATTTTGTACACCATATCTAAACTTTTTGTCACCTAAATTAAAATCGAAACCTTCGAATTCATCATTTAGTAACTGGTTAGTATTGGCTTTAAACTTTTCATGGTTAGCAGCGTTTCTTTTCTGGTCCTCTTTATATCGATTAAAAAAGTCCGCTGCTTTTTGTTGATCTCCAGATAATTTAGGCGAGTTCAACTTGATCTCATCATAATACTTATCTTTAGTATCTTTTAAAAACTTACGGGCTTTTGCAACCTCTTCTTTGTATGCGAGTTTTTTTCTTCGGATGTCTCGCTCCTCATCTATATCCTCATCAAACGCAAAGCTATCATCGATCATAAAATCAATTTCTTCCGCACTTAAATGGGGTTTAGTACTTTTATAATATTCTTTAACTAAAACGTCACGATCTACATCGTCATAATTAGTGTTTAATCTAATGTAATCCTGCATTGTACCGCCTGTTTCGCGCATAAAGTCTACCAGCTTATTAACGCTTTCTGGTAATTCAGCCTGTGCTACAACCGGTTCCGGTGTTACTTCTTCTTTTTGTTCTTTACTTTCTTCGGTAATTTCTTTGATGACTGGTTCGGATACTTCTTCGACCACCTCTTCGCTATCTCCGGATGATTCATGTACATCCACTTCTTCTGTGCTTGGCTCTTGAACGGCATCTTCTTTTTCTTTAGGTATTACTACTTTTGTTACATTGCTTGGAATGTCTACTAGAGGCTCCTTGTTTTTAGCCGCTATTTCTTTATCCGACAATTTTTTTCTAGACTTGATCTTAAAAGACCCTTCTGTTTTTTCATTCATGATATGATATTATATAATTATTAAATACTTATTTATTGTGGATTAAACTGTGATAAATCAAACCCTCCTAAGTTGTCGTTACCCGCTGATTCAAAATCTTTTGGTAGCCCTTGTGTCTGACGCTGTTCTATTAACTGACTTTGTTGCGTCCCCTCTTTTTCTATTCTTTTATCTTTGCGATCTTCTATCTGATCGTTTTTAGCTTTTTCCTCTTGCGATTTCATTTGAGCTAATTGCAAGTTATATTGGAACTCCGTAGCCATTAGTTCTTTTTTTATTTGTGCTTCGGTTTGCATTCTTTGCATTTCAAAGTTTGATTTAGCTTGCTCTATTGCAACTTTTTCTGCAGTTAATGCTTGTTGCTTTTGCAACTCAGCCATTGCAGCTTTTTCAGCAGCCTGGGCATTTGCTTGCGCTTGTGCTTGTATATTCTGCTGCACTGAGGCTTGTTCCCTTTCTTGCTTCTTTTTACGCTTAAGCTTTAACATTTCGTTAGCTAGCTTAAGGTTTTTAATCTGGTTAATATCTATTGAATCTTCAATATCTATTTCTTTTGTTTGCAAAGCAGTTTGTATATTTTTTTGCAGCTCAGCTTTTTCTTCGTCGTCTGGTTCCATTTCTAAAAATATACCAAAGTCATGAAGATTAAGGTTTTCAATTTCCCTTAAGGTTTCTACGTTAAAAGTAGATACACTATTCATTAAAGAATTTTTTGTAAGAGGGAAGTTTAGTACATCATTTATTTTTAATGATATATTTTCACAAGTGCTTAACGTTAATTGTATACTAGCGTTTTGAATATGCTTGGTTGCCGTGTTGGATGTATTAGCCGCCATTTTTTGTAATCCTACCAAAGCATCTGCATCAGGCATACTACCGTCTCTTGCTTCGTTTAAACCCGTTACATCTCTAATCATTTGCATATTGTAATTGTATGCTGTAATTAAAGATTGCATTTTGCCGATACCTGATGAGCTAGATAGCTCTTGTATAGGTACCTTTCCTCGGTTCATATCGCCTTCTTGAGTCATTGACCTACCCACAACAGAACCTGTTTGGAAGTACATATTCAATGCTTCTTGAGGATTATAGCTTGTACCATTACCTAAATCAACTTCCGCTAAACCGTCAACATCTAAAAATACTCCATCTGGAACCATTCTAGAAAGCACCTGCTGCATTTTAAGGTGCGTAAGTTGTATTACATCTGCAAAACCAATACACTTGCTTATAAGCGATTGTATAACCCCTTTATACATTCGAGGAGCGCACATGGAATAGCTCATTTCAACTCTAGTTGTATCTGCTAATGGTCTGGTCATATTTTCAGCCATTTCCCACTTGAGCATCATATCTGTACCAATTACCTTAGCTCCTTCGTATAATACTTCAATTGATCTTGATACACGATCAAAATTATCGTTAGGTGGGGGATTAAATTGATCTGTTTTTTCAATAGCTTTTTCTAACCCGTTGTCAGTCCTTTTTATTTTAAATACTTGATCAGTATATGTCTTATATTCAAAATACAATATTTGTACAGTATTGTAGTCGTAATTTTCAAACCCGCGTATCATTCTACGATTACCCGGATATTTTTGTATTTTTTCTAAGTACTCATTAGAAATATTGGGAAACTCTTTTTTAAGCTCAGGTATTGTTATAGATTTTACTTCCCCTACATAATATATATCATCAAAATTAGGGTCTTCTGTATAAGACCAAACGCAGTATGCTGGGTCAACATAATCAACAACAATTCCTTCCGCGGGGTTAAAGCTAGTTTTAGTAATACCTATGCCAATATTAACTAAATCTTGATTAACTCTTGCTCTTGTTAAATCATATTCATTGGTAGCAAGTACAGTATTAATTGCTTCTTCTTCGGCAATTTCTATAGCAGGTTTGTATTTAAGTTGCATATGCAAGTCTCTCTCCTCCATTGATTGAGGTAATTCAGATTCTTGCATACCTGATCTGCTTAGGTCCATAGGTATAACGGAGCTAGCCTGTGCTCTTGCTTTTTTTGTCAACATATCAAATAATATGTTGTCGGCATAATCTGTTCTTTTCTTTAGCGATTCGGGATCTTGAGAATAAGCCGTTATATCATATTGTTTCTGAGTAATACCATTAGCAACAATATTTGAAAACTTTGAAAGTATGGGAACTGGTTTCCAATCTAAATTAAGATAAGACAAATCGCCATTAATAGCCAATTCATCTTTGTACTTTTGTACACTTTGTTCTCCTCGCGCATAAAGCCTTAGGTTATGAAAGTTATTCCAGTTAGCAGCATATCTGTTCGACCCGGCACCGCCATAGTTGAACCACTCCTGCTCAATAGCCCTTGACACTTGCAACCCGTAATCTAACGTAGCTTTTTCAGCATCGCTTACTACCTGATCAGGAAATGGACTATTAGTATTTGTACTTACATTCATTTATTATATTATTTTTGAAGTAGTTCCCTCATTATTGTATTTCTTAAATCCTAAACTATAAACTTTTCGTTCTGTTTTAGCCTTAGGGGTATATCTATGTTTATTGCATGCCATTAAAGCTAAACCTGAGCTTATGGAAGCATCATACTTTGTTCTATTATTTATATCAAACCTAGCCCAATCTTGCAATGTTCTTTGTAAATAAACATCACCATAACCATCTACTTTTTCACCTACAAAATCTTCTATATATGTTTCAATAGCTGATGCGTGTGCTTGCTTTATATCTTCACTTGAATTAGGTATACCCCCAACTTCACGTTCTGATACAGATAATTTATTATACGTTCTGTCTGGTCTATTAATGCTAAAGCCTCTATAGCCTCTTCTTTTTATATAATAAAGTAATCTTGGTTTATTGTTTTCTGCAAGTATAGGCATACCGTAAAACACTATAGCCATTAGCACATCTTCAAAAAACATTTCAGCTGTTGATGGTCTTGCAATATATTCTAAAAAGAAATGATTTGGGGGTACATCCTCCATTGAAAACTTAGTTAATCCATGTAACGCTCCGTTAGAGCCTCCGCCGCCAACGACACCACTAATATCGTAACTATCGCAACCAAAGGCACCCATGTGCTCATTTCCTGGATATTTAATACCATTTTTTATTATTATATTATTTTGTTGATCTTGATTTGGCACCCAAGTTATATAAAACCTACCATCTTTATTGGGATAAAACATAACCTCAGTATCTTTAATACCGTTCTTCCACTGGAAGTTACCTTGGGTAACCATCGCACTATTTTTTAACTCCTCGTTGTAATCTATCTGTTGATAGATTTTTGTTAAGTTAAATATAGATTGTTTTGATTCATCTCTAAATGCGTGTTGTTCTGTTCTTGGAAACTGACGGTAGTATTCATTTAATGCGTCTGCATCATCCTTTAAACCTTCAACTTCATTCTCCCAATGATTTATAACACCCTCTTCTATTATATCCCCTTGCGGACCTAATATTTCTTTTTTAGGTGTTTCAAATACAGGCCAACCGTATTCGTCTATAAAACCCTCATAGTTCCATTCCATCGGAATAAACAAGTTGTATAAACCGCTTTTTGTTTGACCGTTCTTGTTCCTATTTTTTACGTCAGAACTATCGTATAATTTTTTAAAGTTTTTACCACCCTTATCTAAAGCATTTGATGTAGATCCCATCATACACTTGCCAATAATACGGCTACCTAATCTTAAACAAGTTTTAGTTACTCGCCAGTTATTAAGTATATTAGTTGGTCTTTCCCATTTACCGCTTTCATCGTGTACTAATAACTTTAGTTTTTCACCGTCATACGAGTTATCCCCTGTATTTTTCCAGTCGACCGTGGTGTCAAGCCCTGCGATTTCTTCTGGAGTTGCATTCGACTCGAGCTTTCTTCTTGTAAATTTAGAAGCTGGGACCCTGTAGGCAAGCTCTGTTTTTGGGCGGTCCATTCCATCCTGTATTGGTTTGAAGAAGAACGGGTAGTTAACTGATATTGGGACAACTTTGTCTGTAAACATTTTTTTTGCGTCAGGTCCAGACTTGGACAATATTCCAAAGCGCGAATCTGAAGATATTGTTGCTTGGTTAACTGTCTCACCGGAAGCCATAAAAGAGAATCCAGATCGTCTATTCTTAAGGTAGCACATGCCATAACATCTATTATCGGCCTTGCAGGCTTCCCAGAATAAATAGAATAATCTGTTTGATTCCCTAAAGTCTGGTTGTCCAACGTCGATTTTGGACCACTGCAGGTACATGTAATGAGTACCAGTAATATAAGTAGGCTTGTCTTTGTTATAAAACCAAAAACCTTCTTCACGTCTATTAAACTCTTCGTCAATATAGCCATACCATTTTTCTTTGAAAGCATTTGGGTATTTAGTCCAATCAGCTTCGCTTTTTATTTTGCTTAATTCTTTTGGGTATTCAGCGGCCTTCCATTTGTTTATACCTTTAGTAAGCTTATGCTGTAATAGTGGTAATGCAATATGCACTCCACCTATTAAATATATATCTCCTATTTTACCGGTTTTGCTTATAACAACAACATCGTGCTCCTTGTTATAACCATAATCCCACTTTGCGTAGCGATTCTTTTTTTTAATTGCTTGAGGTCTAATATAGTCTTTGACTATACTATATAGTTGTTGTTCGTAAGCCATTACTTAGATCTCCCTTCCGCAAAACCTTTAAACACAGGTTTATCTGAAGTTTTAGTTGCTTCCGCAATCATATTCTCCTCTTCCTGTATTCTATTTAATATTTCAAAAGCGTCTAATATACAAAGCTTTTTAGTAGCGGCAGCATTTTTAAGTCTGTCAGCGGATATATCTTCTTCTGAGTCAACGATCTTTTCCTCTGCTACCTTTACTAATTCTTTAATTGCTTTGCGCCCAGCGGCTATTATACTCCTCTTCGTTTCTATCGAGTTCATACTTTATAACAATATCATTTGATTTCATACAATACATAATCTGGTCGTCTATAACAAATTCCCATTCGCTATTTGGTGTAAACCCTATTATGTCTCCTGGATTGATTCCAGCGCTCTCTAAGGAGCTATTACCTATTTTCAGTATACCAATAAGATCAGCTGTTTTTTGGCTGCTTAAAATGTCTTTATTTTTAACTGGAGCAACAAAGCACCTGTCTCCAAATGATTTCCAAGTTTTGTTTCTTTTGTATAAATACACTTGATCAATACTGCAAAAAAATAAACCGTCTTTTAAAAACGACCTGCTATTCTTTTTGGTTCCTTTCATGTCATAGAAAACCCTAAATACATTATGATGTATTACAATCAAATCGCCTTTCTTTATAGGCGTTGCAAATGCCGCGGGAGTTTCAATTACCTCGGCTATATTATTAACATGCTTAAAACTTTCTATAGAGCTATTCGTTATTAAGGTTTGCTCCCCTACCTTGACTGTGTTATCATATCTATTACCAACTGGCTTTATGATAAAGTCGTATATACTTCGCATTAATATTCTAGGTCATACTCAACGGATATAGCCATGTTAGAATTAAATTTCTTCCATGGCATTATCTCATCTACTTTCTTAATAAATATGTTATAAGAATTATCAGACTCTTCAAATATTATATGAGAAATTTCGTGGCCGCCGTAAACTGTCTGTTTAACAGAGTAATGCATTGCTTCGTTTTTATAGTCAGCCCCGATACTAATTTTTCTTATAACACTTCCCATAATCTTACTCTTTGTCTTGCACTTTAATTTCTTCGTAAGTACCGTCGGTAAGATTAATATTAATAGGCCCGTAACTAGCTTCTATATCTTTCTTAACCTCATCCATATCTTTTTCAAGCATATTAACTTGATAGATAGCTTTAGCCTTTTGTACTTCTAGTACACCAATATTAGCTAAATAAGATTGTAGCTCGGTTTGAAGATCAGTTACTTTTTTTAACTCGTCTTTTGTAATTGCCTTTGGAGTTACCTCCATTTTTTTTACTTTTTTACTCATTTTGATTTAATTTAATTGTTAATATATATTATTTTTTTATTTGTTAAAAATTGAATCCGCTAGTTATATCTTTCTTTTTTTTAGATTTAAAAATATTACTAGAGTTAATATTTTTATTTGAATTGCTATTTGTATTTAAGTCGTATTTCCCACTATTTATATTTCTTTTTAAATCTTGCCCCCCATATCTAAAAATATCTGCATTATCTTGTCTTTTACTGCCACTGCGACTTCTGTCTACATAGCGCTGTACCATGCTAGCATTTTCATATGATACTGGATCATTTTTTTCCCATTTTCCATCTCTTTTTACCTGGGCGGGATGAGAGCGTAGATACTGATTACTGCTTGTGCTGGCTATAGCTCGATTAAGTGCGGATAACATTTTACTTTCTGATCCAGTTGATTGTGCGCTTGTTAAGTCTTTTGAAATATTATAAGAAAGCTTAGCTGCTTTTTCTGCTTCTTTCATTATTTTTGGGTGATTTTGATAACTGGTTTTTGCTCTTCTGTTTTGGTTGGTTTTTTCAATATCCGCATACGTTCTGCTATCGCGATAATCATTCAGCAAACTTCCTTGGCGCATTGTTTGGGTTGCATTTCTGTTTATCGGGTCTTTTACCTGGGGATTTGTATTAAATCTAGAGCTTAAGTAAGGATATTTTTTGTCCGACCCTTCTTTAGTAAAGCTTTTAGAAATATCTCCAGACGTAATATCTTCTCCTTTTGGCTGAACAGCATCTTTATAAGCCTCTGTCCCTCTAACCCTGAAAGTAGAAAGCTTAGGATTGCTTATAGGCTCAACTGGCTGAGCAGTTCCTAGTCCATTGGCTTTAATATCCTGTATAGTTTTATTAGCGCTATATATTGCCTTGTTTAAATCTCCTTTTTTATAAGGTTTGGTTAGCGCTGCTATATTTGGATTTGTTAAGTCATCTCTACCTGCGTTTTGTTTATAAGCCATAATTTTTTTTTTAATATAATCGTTTTATTCCGTAAACTCCGGTAACATCACCGGTATATTTACTAGAAATTGAATCTCTGTTTATTAATGTGTACTCTATTGTAACACGATATCCATTATCTGGATTGTGTAATTTTGTGATAAATCTGTTTCCATCTTCTACAACAATTTCTTCTGTTATAATATTGTATTCCTTAAAAGAAGTATTATAACATCCCAGAACCGAATATTCAGAGGCTAGTATTGTTTTTAAGTAATCTGTTTTTTCGCTTTGCCAAATTCCGTTAAACTGTTCTTGTGCTTTTGTCGTAAATGATGTTAGTGTAATAAATAATGCAATAATTAGATTTTTCATAGTATTAGATTTAATTGTTATTATATTTATTATATAATTACACAAAATCTCGTAAAACTACTTTATTTATCTTTATTATTGATTATCTTACGACCTTTCTCCCAGGATCTGCCTACGAAGTACGCACCGTAAACGGTAACCAACAATGTTTGAAAAATAGGTATATATGCTTCAGCTATTTTAAATTGACCTATATTTCCGTCAGCAAATGCTAATATAGAAAATATAAACGTTAGGTATATTAATACCATTGGCCGAATATTTTTTGAAAGGAAGCTATCAGAACTCATATCTGATTTCCATCTTGAAGTAACTTCCGCCTGTGCGTTAGCCTCCGCTTTTTCAAGAATAACCTGTAATTGTTTTTTAATCTCAAGTTTTTCTTCCTTTGTGGTAGTTAGGTTATCAATAACACTACCGACCTCTTTAATAAGTCCCCCTGTTAGCCATGAAATTATCTTACTCATTTCTTATTGCGTTTTAAAGATGAAGTTCTTTTACCCATTCCAGTTCTTTTCTTTTCAGCCACTGCTTTTTTCTTTTCAGCAGGTGACATTTCTCTCCACGTCTTAGGTGTTTTAGAGCTAACTCTTTTTGATGGTCTACACTTTTTAGTGTTTTTGTTTTTGGTTGAGCCACAGGGATTACCTTTTTCGTCGGTCCACTTTTCTTTAAACCATCTTTTTAAAGATGCCCCCTTTGCGGTTTTACGAACAGCCATTATCTATTACCTTTATTCTTACGGCACTTGGCTATTGCACCACTTGCGTAAGCTGATGGAAATACTTTGTAAGATCCTTTTACTTTATAGTAACAAGCATCTTTTTTTGATTTAGTTTTTTTCATCGTCTACCTGGATTAGTTATTCTAAAAACTGGTTTTGCATCCCAGCCGTTTCTTCCTCTAGAACCTTTAGTTCCTATTTGGGGTGTTTTCATATACTTGCTTAAACACCCGCAATTTGGTTTGCTTCTTTTCATATTAACAATTCCATTTTCTTCTTGCTGCTAATCCTCTTTCTGATTTCCATCCTTTAGATCTTGCGCAAAATGATTTACGTCTCTTAGCTGCCTTACTACCTTTTTTTAGTTTGGAAGGAGGCGTAGTTACAGCAGTTTTTAACTTACTTCCAGGATTATCCTTACGATACTTGGCAACACCTTTAGCGGTCATTCCACCCCCGGCTTTTTTGCCTGTTCCTTTACCTTTTTTTACTTCTGCGTAATTTCCTTCTGACTTTTTTCGCGAAGGTGCTTTCCCCCTTTTTTTAGTAGTTGCTTTCTTTTTTGCCGGCATGCCTTTTATTTTTTAGTTCTGTTATCCCATCTCGTTTCTTTTACACGTATGTCGTAATGAACAAATGTGTCGTATAGCCCTAAACCGCCTTGCATTACGTGATTGTATTCTGCAAGAGTATCTATGACTTTATATAGCTCTTCGGTAGATATACCTTTAACTTGCAAGTCAGCAGCCTTGCCTAATATATGCTGGCTATTGGAAACTCCTCCAACCGCTTTATTATGGCTACGACATCTGTAAGCGTTTGTAATACCTATTGGTAATTCTATAAAATCTCTAATGTACTGTAACTGATTAGCAAGCTTTTCGATATTGAAGAAAACTTCATCGGGCATCTCGCAACCACAGTTACATTCAAATTCAGATTTTTTAAAGTTACTAGTAAGACTCATTTGACCGTCCTTTCGCGCACTGTGTAATTGGTTTTGGCTCATAAGGTGTTGGGTATTTTAATACCGACATTCCATTGGCTCCTGAAGAAGATCCTTTTCCGTGGGGTCTACCCATTTGACTTAATGGTCCGTCCCATAAAGCGTTTTCTCCTATTGCACCTTGAGCTCCGCCTGTAGGCTTAGCTATCATTTTTTTTGTGTAATCCATAGTTTTTATATTAAGCCTTTCATAGCGTTATTTCTTGCAGTAATATCCCCCATTACTCCGTCTGTTACCGCTGCGAACGCAGGATTAACTCCGTTAGTTTGGTAAGTTGGTTGTTGTACACCTCTAGCCTGTAGCTGAGCTTGCTCTTGTGCAGCTAAAGCACGCTGCATCGCAATGTCTGAAGTAGCATCCATGTTTCCCATAGGCACCTGTCCCATCATATTCATCATAATTATCGTGTTTTGTCGTTATTAACTTTATTAAATGCGGCGGCATATACTTTATCGCCGTAAGATATTTTTTTCATTACAGGGTTGCGGCGGGTTGAAGTAGGTATATCCTCTTCTCCTAGCATTATACGATACATTTGTTGTATCAAACATTTGCACCTAAAACTTATTTTATATATACTGTAGCTTTTATCTGCCCCGTTGTAACCTCTCCATTTAACTATCCAACCTTCTTTAAGCAGTCTATTCCATCTCCTATTATCCCAAGAGTATGTAAGGCTGCCGTCTTCAAAATCGCGCTTTCTAAATTGCCCTAAGCAATCAAAGTATATTAACAATTCTAAATCCGCGTCGGTTATACCGTTTGTTTTACAAGCCCACTTTCGTATAATTCTATAATGCTTTAACAGTCCAAGCTCTTTTATATCACCTCCAGTTAACTTCCTCATAAAACAAACACTACATCGCTGTTTTTTATAACATGATACGTTTCGCGATCAAGCTCTATTTTATGTCCGGCGTGTCTGTCGTAATATATAACATCGTCTTTTTTAATACCATCGCATTCGCTCCCCGTAGACACAACCGTAGCTTCTACATATCGTATGTCTTGTCTATGGCTTTCTGCTAAAAGTAAACCGCCTTTAGTTTCAGTTATACCCTCTTTTAACTTTTTTATTATTATGTTTCTTCCTATTGCTTTCATATTATTCTCTTACATTAGACATAACACAGTTAGTTGACAATATAGTCGAAGCAACTGAAGCAGCATTTTTTAAAGCCGACTTTGTAACCAACACAGGATCTATAATTCCTGCTTTAAACATATTAACAGTTTTACCAGTTTCTACATTAACTCCGTAATTTTTTTTATCAACGGATTTTAATTCTAAACCGGCATTTTTCATTATTGTGTGATATGGAGAGAATAGCGCTTCTAAAACCATTTCTTCCGCAGAATTTTTTGCTTTAATGCTTTTGGCTGCGTTTATTAACGCAATGCCACCACCTGCAACCACACCTTCTTTGATAGCAGCTTTAGTAGCGCATATTGCATCCTCCACCCTATCTTTCTTTTCATTTAATTCTACATCAGAGTTACCTCCTACTTTTACTACAGCTAATTTAGCAGCTAGCATTGCCAACCTTTTCTCAAGCTTAATTATTTTACCAGCATTTGATTCATTCAACAACTGTTCTTTAATGTTACTGATTATAGACATAACTTCTTCTGATTGGTCATCGTCTATTTGAAATACAGTATCTTTAAATGTTGACACTGTTTTTATGCAAGTACCTAAAGAATCTAAATCAATTAAATCTAGATCATCTCCTAAATTTTCACTTATAACCGTAGCGCCCGTTAACAAAGCAAGATCGTCAAATATTTCTTTTCTATTTACGCCGTGTGTAGGTGCTGGAATTATATTTACTTTTATAGACCCCTTCTTTTTATTCATTGCGAGTGCTGCTGCAACCTTGGGTTCAACGTCGCCTACAATTAGTAGTGGTATATTATTTTTTATTACGTACTCCAGTACTGTTTGAATTTGTCTAATAGTATCTACAGCTGAATCAACTAACAGTATCTTAGGATTAACAAGTTCCGCTGTATTTGCTGCTGGATTAGTTACAAAATGATTATTAGTAAAACCTTTTTCATATTGCACTCCTTCAACTACCTCTATACTTGTATTGCCATCTTGTGATGTTTCCATCATAACAACACCGGTCATATCTACTGCTCTATAAGCATCCGCAATTAATTTACCCAGTTCAACATCGTTGTTTGTAGAAATAGTAGCTACCTCATCAATCATACTTCCGTTTACTGGCTTTGCTTGCTTATCTAGGTTTTTTAAAGCTTTATCCACTACAGTATTTATAGCTTCTCGCTTTTGCCTACTAGTAAAATTATCTTTAGATTTATTAAACTCTTTCAGTATTGCATGAGCTAATACTGTAGATGTCGTAGTGCCATCACCTGCTTCAGCTACAGTTCTTCTAGCTGCCTGCTTTACAAGTGATGCTCCCATATTTTCTACAGGATCCAATAGTACAGATAATTCTGCTACTGTTACACCATCTTTGGTTATTTGCGGAACCCCTTGAGCGTCTTCAAATATTACACACTCACCGCCACCACCTAATGTAGAGGCCACGGCTTCTGTTAAGGTTTCGATACCATTAAATACTTTTTCTCTACCTTTGTTTCCAAAGCTAAACTTTTTTACTATTTGATTCATTTAATTAGATTTTATTATATAATTACGCGTAAACTACAAAAGCTACACGGTTTGAGTAAATTATTACTCTTCTACAGGGGGCACTGGCTCTCCAACAGTAAGTGTAATTGAAACTGGATTTATTTCCAAATCAATTGAGCTAGATATGTTTGCTTCAATAGCGGCAACTTCTTCAGCACCCATTGCGTCTTGTGTCCAAGTAACTACTTGAGCGTTTGTTACCTCATCAAATGGTATGAAGTCCGTAATCTCGCTAGTGTCTAATGCTTGCGTTCCAATCACGGTGTACGTGTATTGCTCGCCACCGTCTTCTTTTGTTCCTGTAACTCTCCAGTGTACGTTATATACTACATCGTCATTTCCGCCCTGCTCTATATAAGCGTCTACCGTTTTGCAATTCCAATCGTAAGTAATCATAATTTTTGTTTATTGTTAGTTATTTATTAGTTATTTTGTTACCAACTTGTTTCTAAAGCAACTCTGCTCCAAGAGTTTGTTGCGTAACATACATATATGTAATCTCCGTCTATTACTATTTCCCCCAACGTTCCTGTTGAATTTCTAGCCACAGGTGCTGTTTGCATTGCAGCAAGCCTGTATCCGTCTGAAAGAACTTCGCCATCTACCTCCAGCTTTTGACTAGGACTAGTTGTTCCTATACCTACGTCTCCGTTGGATGTGATACGCAAACGTTCAGCGCTTTTTGTAGCAATTCTAAAATACCCATTTTCGTAATACCATAATTGACTAAATCCGTTTCCGATTGCTAAATTTAACCCGTCTAAGGACCCTGTTCCACTTGAAGTACTTGTTATTTTGAAATTAGTAGATGCCCCGTCGTGAACGTGTAATTTTTGAGACGGACTAGTCGTTCCGATTCCTACGTTGCCATTAGAATTTACCCTTAATTTTTCAGATCCGTCTACAAAAAATATATGTCTTGAATTTCCAAATTCGTTATTGTAATCCGCTTCATACCTTAAGTTACCGTCAACGTTTTGTATTCTACACTTGTTTGGATTAGTAGTGTCTTCTAATATAAATGCGGGGTTGGCAGCTGCTACGTGTAGTTTTGCACTAGGATAAAGTGTTCCAATACCTACAGATCCACTAGTAGTTGTAATATTCCCCGCAGCTCTTACTGTTTTCCAACCAAAGCTGCTATGTCCTAAATCTACATTGTTGTCTGCTTGCGGTCTTATTTGGGTACCGTAAACATTGATTACACCAGAACCTCCAACCGAAAAATTTATAGCATTATTACCAGAAATTTTAAGCGCATAACTTAAAGATTCTATATAGTCATTTACACTGTTCTCTGTAAATTCTAGTTTATCTAGTAATTTAGCATTGCCATTAACCTCTAGCTTCGCACTAGGACTAGTGGTACCTATGCCTACATTTGCTCTGTTACTTATATTAAGAACTGTATCTATTGTAAGTAAAGCGTTAACACCAGATACTCCCCTTGATGAGAAATCCCATCCGCTAGTTGTAGGCTTTATTCTTATATCTTGATTTGTAGCAAGCCCATCTTCAATTATAAAAACACCATTACCAGTATTACCCCTTAAGCCAAAGTGTGTAGCGTACCCATTGCTTTTTATGTAGTTTGACCCCGTTATGTTTCTAAAAGTTATTTGACTTGTTAATGATGGATTATACAAGTTTAAATCTCCCGCAACCTCTAACTTAGCTCCAGGGCTAGTCGTACCTATACCTACGTTTCCGTCACCGGCTATTCTCATAGCTTCAGAATAAGTAAGATTGGTTGTTGGGGAAGTAACGAACTTTATTGGAGTGTTTGCTCTTTGTGAGCCTATTGTTAAACCAGTAGAACTAGTAGTGTCTGAGTAGAGACCTTTATTGCTACGTAAAACTAAATCCGTTTTGAAATCTATTTCTGTTCCTCCGACTGATCCTAATGTAGGATTATTTCCAGAATTGTAATCAATAATTAATTTACCTATAATGTTATTGTCAATGGTATTTTCTACTTGAATTAGTCCATCTCCTTTTATATTTCCTCCGCTAACCTCAAGCTTCTCGCTAGGACTAGTAGTTCCGATACCGACGTTACCTGAACTATCCAACCACAATGGATAATTAGAGCCGCTTGTGCCTTTTCTAAATGCAAGGTCATTGCCAGTACTTACCCCTATTTGCCAAGTTCCCGCGTTAGACTGCAAGGCCATCTGAGGATATCCCGCGTTAAACACATGAAGCTTATTTACCGGGCTAGTAGTTCCGATACCAACGTTGCCGCTAGAATCAATACGCATTCTTTCGGATGACGCTAAGGTGTCATAAAACTTAAAACCTCCATATCCACTAAAATAAAGATTATTTGAGGTATCTCTTTTTATTGTTACAAAGTCATTTGCAAATTTTATGTAATTTTGAGTCTGTACAAGTTTTATATTTCCATATACATCTAACTTATCGCTAGGACTAGTAGTTCCGATACCTAAATTATTTTCTACATAAACACCTGAGCCGTCTAATGATAGTTGTGTGTTACTGTCTACTGTAGGGGCACCTAAAGAACCAAATCCTATTTTAAATTTATCGTCGGTATTACTGTATCCAAGATACGAGTCGTTGTTAGTTCCATATTTTTCTATAAGATCATCAGCGTGACTAGCGTTGGCCTTGAAAGCAATATTGGTCGCAGTTATATCTAAAACCCTACTAGTATTTACATAAAATACATGTGCTAAATTTGATTGATACCTAGCCATTGGTGTAGTACCAATATGTATTTTTATATAGTCCGAGGATTGATTATCAAATCCGAATATTTCTAATCCGTTCCAATCAGCACTTTGGTTTATTCTTACCCGTCCTTCTACTTGTAGTTTTTGTAAAGGATTAGTCGTACCGATACCTACGTTGCCATTTGCTAAAAATGTAGTTGAAACCGCGTTGCCCGGTCTCATGGTCATATAACCCGAGGTCTGCACTCTAAGCTCTCCGTTATTACCTGTAAAATAGTGATTGTCTCCACTAGTTGCATCTTGAAGCCTTATAGTTGGAGCATCCGCGTTTATATGCAACGGGGTGCTAGGACTAGCCGTTCCTATTCCTAGGCTATTTGTACCCATATGGTACGTTAGGTTGTTAGTCGATACACCTATAGCACTTCCTAAACATATTCTATTAGCTTCTGTGGATAAGTAACCGCCTTCATCAGCTTCAGATATTTTAATACCCCCTTTTGTACCTGTAGTAGTGAAGTCTGCTATTATTATAGAATCCGAAACCACTTGTAACTTTTGAGAAGGACTAGTAGTTCCGATACCCATCCTACCGTTAGTCTCATCTAAATGAACAACTGTAGATTCTACTGTATTTCCATCACCAACCCATATTTTACCAGTTGATAAGTTAGGGACATCGTTTGATCTAAGTATTGAAGATACAACAAAAGTACCATTATTAGACGTGCTGCTAACGCCGACCTTACCCATGTTCTGTATAAGATTAGCGCTACCTGTAGGTTTTGTTGTTGTAAGACCTCCACCAGCTTTTACGTACACCACATCGCCATCGTTAGTAGTAACACCATCTATTGGGGATGTTATAAGGTTTCTAAGCTTGCCGTTAATAACACAAAACCCTTCTGCGTTTACAGCTAGATCTTGCTTTAAAAGTCCCAGTGCTGGCATTGATCCAGCCACACTTGCGTCTGCTGGTTTTACTTCTAATCTACCAGAAGATCCAATGGATCCAAATATGTAAACAGGGGTGCCCTTTAGTATAGTTGCTGTGTGAACATTTTTAACAGGTACTTCAACCACTTCTGCTGAGTTTGCTGCTATAGTGCTTTGATCTACAAAACTAAGCTGTCCTGCTCCGTCTGTTATTATTATCTGATCTGCGGTACCATCTGCACTAGGCAGAGTGTACTCATCATTGATGTTTACATTGCTTAAAAATCGATTTGCCATCTAAATAAAGAATTTAGGCAAAGATAAGAAAAATTTAGCCGATCTTCTTAATCATGACTCTATAGTCACCATCAGTAACACTTTGTGCGAACGCAACCGTCACAGTTCCTGTAGTAGGTCTTGCGACATCAGCATAAACAGTGTCATATGTAGACGTATCATAAATCTCAACCATAACATCTCTACTAGCAAGTCCATGAGTTACCGTATATGTGTTTACAGACTTTGTAACATACACTCCAGATGATAGATCAACAGCAAACTCTCTTGAAGTAATATCTGTTACTATATCACTTGTCAAAGCAACAGTACCAGTAGCGTCTGGAAGTGTATATGTCTGATCAGCAGTAAGAGTTCCAGCCAAAAGAGTACCTTCATTTGCGTCAGCAACGTTACCCTCAAAAACAACACCGTTAGATGTAGATACAACCTCAACATTATTTGTAGTAGTTGTACCAGTAACAACAAGATCTCCAGGGATAGCTATTGTAGTTGTGGCAGCACCAATTGTAAGTGTATTAGCTCCAACACCATCAAAAATAGTTTTAGATCCAGCAGTAAGATCAATATCAGTCAATCCAGTAAGCGTGGTATCTGTACCTCCCAAGGCAATTGTAGAGTCACCAATAGTAATAGAGGAGTTAGCAAGCGAAGTGTTTGGTACATTAGAAAGACCCAACGTAATAGTTCCAGATGTAGTTACTGGAGAACCAGAGTCTACATCAATACCATCAGTGCCAGAAATAGCAACGCTAGTAACTGTACCTGTAGTAGTAGAGTAACCTAATCCTAAAACAAAGTCGTATATCTGATCACCAGTAGCTAATGCACTCCCTCCGTTTGTTACAGCCCCCGTAACGATGCTTAAAGACGGTATTGGACCTGTACCATTAGAAACGGTTAATTGTCCCGTAGTAGCCGACTGAACCTCTGTGATATCACCAGCAATACTAACCCAAGCAGATCCGTTGTAGATATATATCTTATCTTGACCTGTATTGTAGTACACCTGTCCCTCGCTTGGTCCAGATGGTGCGGTACCCAGTGGGTGTATTACTGCATTCTGTAATTCGTTGTTGCTAAGATCTATGTTAGATAAATACTTTGCCATGTTGTCTCTAGTTTATGTACGCCTTGCCTGAAAACGAGGCGTTAAATGTTATTGTTAAATTGTTTTCATCTATATATTCGACATCCCCCACAACCATGTTGTTTCCAGAATCTACAATAGATACAGACGGGAACTTATTTAAATCATGTTGAACCGTCCATGTGCTCGAAGCAGACATCTGATTGTGTATGTAATTCTTGTCCTTGTCCTCTAAGGTGTCGAATTGCAGCAAAGATACAAAATAATCTTGATCCTCTTCTATAGATCCGTTTCCAGACAGAAACGTAAGTGATGCATTATAAAAACTAGTCTTTGCTAAGTCTTGATCGTAAGATGTTAGCTTATAAAAACCAAATAGATTACTGTTGCTAGCTTTCTGTATTAAAATAATACCCTCAACCATCGACTCCATAAACTCAACAACGTTGGGTCCGTTTTTTGATGATTGACTGAAGACTAAGCTAGATATGTCAGAAAACTGTACCGTTGCTCCTACCTCAGTAGTGAAAGAAAAACTTCCATTAGCTCTAGACTCGCCAACCTCAACAGTGTCATAGAAAAACAAAAGGCTGTTAGCCATGTTTATTGATGCACTGCTATTGTAAAAATCAGATAACCCTGCTACAGAAAAGTTCTTAGTTCTGTTGAACTGGTTAGCATCTGATCCGATCCACTTATCACTACCTGTGATATTGGTATCTAAAGGGTATGATTTTATCTTTGTCATTTACTTTCTGTTCTGTGCACTAGTTCCGTAGTAGTATGCGAATATGTTGCTAATAACAACACCCTCTACCATACCCATCAAGTGTACAAATAAGTCATTCTCTAAAACGCCTGGCTCATATACTACTGCGTATATAATAAATATAAAAGATGCAAGTCCAGATAAACCTGTAGCAAGCATCATAAAGTCTGAGTCACCAGTCTTTTTTACCTCTACCTCTCTCTTTCTAGCAGAATCTCTATCAGCAACCTCAAGCTCATACATCTTTACAAGCTCGTCATGTAGCTGTGCTTTTTCTTCTGGCGTAATCTCAGGATCATTATCAATCAAATTTTTGACAATACCCAAAACACCCTTGTCTGGAAGTATGTCTCCAACAATTCCTGGGACCTTTTTTAGTAAAAACTGTCCGACCTTAGTATCTTTAAATTTTTTCTTAGGCATTTTTATATTCGTTTTTAGCATCAAAACTAGGGCATTCTTTTGTAGAAAAATCTCTGTGTCCAAAAACTTCTACCCCTGGATGCATTTTTTTTAATATTCTAATCAACTCTAACAAAGTAGCTACTTGCTCATTAGTCCTTGTATCCTTTGCATTCATATCTGAGTCTACACCACCTATGTAACAAACCCCGATACTATTACTATTATGTCCCTTACAATGAGCACCTACTTTATCAACCATACGGCCATACTCAATAGTTCCATCAAGCTTAACAACAAAGTGATATCCAATACCTGACCAACCTCTTTCTTTGTGCCACTTATCTATAGTAGCGGCTGATATATCTCTACCCTCTGGAGTAGCAGAACAATGAACTATTATTTTATCTATATCTCTCATCTATTAGTTAATCATTTAAGCAACCTTCTAACTCTTTTACTTTTAGTTTAATATTATCAAGATCACTTATAGCTTTTTCTTGATATTTTTCTAAGTATAATAACCTCATGTTTTGCTCAGCATCATCAGGCAAAGATCCTAATTCACCTCTAGGCCATTTAACTCTAAACTCTGAATTCATTTCCAATTCAGCTTCCATACGCATAAGGCTTACTTCTAACTGCTGAATTTGAGCTATTAACGTAAAATAAACACCAGCTATAGATATTAAGCCAGCGCATATTGCTATAATTGTTTTTACATTAACGTTAAATTTAGTATCTTCACTTAACTCGTTCATTTATCTTTCTTTATGTTTACCCATTTTGATATGGTATAACCTATAGAAACGACAAGAAGAAGAATCTTAAGCCACATTTCAATATCAGTAAAAGATATTGTGAATGATGCAAAATTTATCATATACAACTTTAAATCACTCATTTGGAATAGGGGAATAACTCGTTTAACTTCTTTCTACGATTTTCGCAACCACACCCTTTTGGCATGGCCTTTTTCACTACAGATTTTATACCTGTTGCAGTGGTAAACTTGTCTACGGTATCTCCGAACCCCTTACTCTTCATGTGTTTATTTCTTTTTAGGTTTACGTCCTTTTCTTTTTGCCCCTGCCGCTGCCTGTGCAACGTCAACAGCCTGATCTTTTAAGTTTTTAGCAGCTTTTTTTACGTCTTTTAACTCTTCTTTAACATTTTCGGCTCTTTCCATGATATCTTCAGCGATATCTTCAGCAAGAACCTCTAATTCGTCAGGAATAAAGTCATTATCCTTGTCTGTTAGTATATCAAACTTAAGAACCAACAAAAAAGCAATTACAAAAACTAATAATAGTACTAAGTAAATCATAATTAATATTTTCCTCTTTTAGATTTAGGGCTTGATTTAGTTGAGCCGCCCTTTCCAGCCCATAGTTTTTTACATGCCCAGTAACGAGCAGTCAATTTATTAGTCGCACTAGAGCACTTGTGACGTGCTTTGAACGATTTTCTTGCCGCAGCAGAGTAATTATGGCCGTATCCGCTTGCCCCAAAGTGAATAAGCTTCTCCTTTCCACCTGAACATGCCTTTACCATCTTCTTTTTTCCTGCTCTGTCGCTTTTTTTAACGACATTGCACTTCATTTTGCTCTTATCTGCCACGTTTCTTTATATTTTTAGTTCTTTTACCCATTCCGACACGTTTTTTCTCCGCAACAGCCTTTTTTTTCTGACTAGAACTCATCTGAGACCAAGTTACAGGTGTTTTGGAGGATACACGCCTCGACGGTCGACATTTTTTTACTTTTGAGCCTTTTTTAGATCCGCACGGATTACCCTTCTCATCGGTCCACTTTTCCTTGAACCAACGCTTCAATGCTGCACCCTTCTTTGTTTTCCGTACTGCCATCTTACTTTTTCTTAGCCTTTGCCTTTCGACACTTAGCTATAGCTCCACTAGCGTATGCGCTAGGAAAAACCTTGTAGGATCTCTTAACCTTGTAGTAGCAGCTATCTTTTACTCTTTTTTTCTTCACAATTAACTAAAATCTCTTAGTTCAATTATAATACTTTCAGTTCCTCCAGCACCAAGGTCTGTAGGTTGAAGCGCACCTGCATTGTCGACGCCATAAGTTCTTAAATAAAGTGTCTGACCATTATGAACCCCTGCTGCTAGCCCGCTTGCCCCATAAAATCCATTGTGGAAATCTCCGACAATAAACATTGTGTCTTCATCAGAAGGATAAGTTCCTGGCGTCATGTTAAGACTAATTTGCCCTGTTGATTTAAATATACTCACAAAACTTATTCCAATTTCATTTAATAAAAAACTAATAATTGGAGTATCGCTTCCTACTTGAGTTACTTTCATTATTGTTGATGAATAAGGTAAGTCTGAGCCACCTGCGTCTGCATTTACAGTCTCTACAATGTCATCCATTGTGTAGACCTGATTCTGAGCCTGAACTAAAGAGTTTCCTCTGTTTGTTAAGTCTACATCTGCCGATGTTGTTCTAATTTGTTGTCCTCCTGGGATAATTGCCATTTGTTATTTCTTTTTTCCCCTAGCTCTTCTATCGCCAGGTGTGTTTGTTTTACTTCCCCTGTTTTTAGACTGGGATTCAAGTCTTGGTTTCTTGCCAGAACGATGAGAAACGTCTTTGTTATCACCATTTCCGTAAGTTCCGAAGAGCCTGTTCAGACGGTTCAGGGTTACCCTGTTCTTACTTTGCCCTTTCTTTTTGTTGAATCGCTTCTGATAAGCGTTTTTCTTCTTTCTGGCTTCGGGATTGTCCCGATAATATTTTGCAGATCTACTTAGACCCATTATTTTTTCTTTACAGATTTATATGCATATGCCTTCATAATGGCTTCATTCATCTCTTCCTGCATCTCCTTAGCCTTCTTGATCATTATGGCCTTCTGAATCCCTGTTGGACTACTTTTTCCCATAACTCTTTTTCTTTTTTGGAGCAACCTTTTTCTTCTTGCTCTTTTTCATGTACTTAATTTTTCCTCCTAGTGGCATAATAATTATTTTTTACATCCGCAACACGTGCAGTCGCATGACTCGCCACAGTTGCATATTTTACAATCGCATTTTTTGTTCATAGTTTTCATTATGCAAAGATATAAATAAATATTATCTTTGTTGTAATGAAGAAACGCAAAATGAAGCGCAAATACGAGCGCAAAATCAAATCTAAAGGATACAACGATAAAGTTAGAATCAACTACGACAGAAAGCAGCCAACCTTCGACTACCTAAAATATTGGCGAGTCGTTCGATACTGGGTCAAGAGAACACACGGTCTTGGACTGGCAGATATGGAGATGCTGATGTTTCTCTACTCAGAAAGACTGTTCACAAGATCAAAGTTCAACGAGTACGATGAGATATTTTCATGGGACAAGAATAGATTCGAAAACCTAAGACAGGATGGATGGATAACTGTTTGGAGAAAGAGAAACGGATCCGAGGCAGCTCTGTACGAGATCTCTCACAAGGGTAAGCTCCTGATCACAAACATATACAAAAAACTTTCTGGAGAGCAGCCTATATCAGAAAAACCTGAGCGTAACCCTATATTCAAAAAAAGCTCGCCCTACACCGACAAGGTATACAGGCGAGCTATCAAACAAATGAACAAAGCTACAGAACAACAACGACGTCCCTCTCGAGAATAATCGTATATTTCTTGTCCTGCAAAATCATCGTGTGGCCAGAAGCTTTGTCATAGTATATCACATCACCCTCTTTTACTGTATCCACATTTGTACCAGGATTTATAACCCTAGCCTTCTTATATCTAAGCTGATTGGCATCATCACCCGAAAGTAATAATCCAGACTCAGTCTTCATCTCCTCTACAATCGTCTCAACGATTATGTATTTATTTACTGCTTTCATCCTCTCTTGTATGTTACGATTGCATTTGTAGTTAAAATAGTTGTCGCAACAGACACTGCGTTCTGAAGTGCATTCTTAGTGACCTTGGCTGGATCAATGATCCCCATCTTATACATGTTACCATACTCTTCAGTCTTTACGTTGTACCCGTAACCAAAACCTTCATAATTAAAACCTTTTATTAGAGTACTAGAGATCTCTTCTGATATATATTCATCAGAAAGCCCAGCATTAAAATAAAGCTGCTTTGAAGGTTTTTCTATAGCTGTTCCTAATATAATTTGAGCAAACTTCCTAATAGGATTATCTGAAAAATTACAAAGATATTTATTAGAATAAAAGGCTAAGGACATTCCACCGCCTGGAAGTATCCCCTCCTCTAACGCTGATCTTACCGCACAAACAGCATCCTCAACACGGTCATACTTCTCCTTCTGCTCAATGTCAGAGTCTCCGCCAACATAAACAACGCCTACGCCACCAGATAAACTCGCAATACGATCTCTCAAGAAGTCTTTCTCCTGCTTGTCCGTCGACTCAGACTCAGCAGCTCTAAGCTGCTCGATTCTTTCCGAGACGTTTTCAGACTTATTCTCATCACGAACGATGACTGTCTTATCTTTCGATACAACAACCTTCTCCGCATGACCTAGGTCTGCAAGGGTTATCAGACTCAAGTCATCACCAGTAGCCTCTGAGAAGTACTTAGCCCCAACAGAAAGCGCTATGTCAGACATAAGCTCTTTGGTTTTGTACCCAAACTGTGGTGGTATGATGTTACAGAACTTTAGATTGTTCTTAACAACATTCATTCCAAGGGTGTTGATCACGTTCTCAGAACACGTACCAATAATTAATAACTTCTTGTTCTGCTGTATGATTGGCTTAAGTATGTTCTCAATATTTAAGATACTATTGATCTCTAGATCCGTCGCTAGGATGTAAACATCGTCCAGTATACATTCGTCGTTCTTTTGGTTATTGATAAACAACCTAGAGGTATAACCCCTGTCGATCTTGATACCATTGGTCACCTCAAAGTAGGTCTGAGCCGTCTGGCTGTTCTCAACGGTGACTACACCATCCTTGCCTACCATCTTATAGACGTCGGTGATAAGCCTACCAAGCTCTTTGTCATTGTTAGATGAAATGGTCGCTACGTCCCGTAGCGTTTTCCCTGTCACTTTTTTTGACCACTTACCTAGCTGTTTAATTATGTCGTCTGCTATAATATTGATCTCCCTGATTAACTCAGTTACATTAATCTTTGGATTCTCACGTATAACCTCCATACCCTTTAGTACTATAGCCTCGGTAAGTACAATAGCCGTTGTGGTACCGTCACCTGCTGAGGTGGCTGTCCTGTCGGCCGCTTCTTTTACCATTGTTACTGCTAGGTTTTCTACTGGATCCTGTAGACTAATAGACTTAGCCACGGTTACCCCGTCCTTAGTGACGGTCATCCCACGGGTGTGGGTTTGGGATTCTAGTACCACTGTGTTGCCCATAGGGCCTAGTGTACTCTTTACTGCCTTGGATATCTTCTCGATACCGCTGATCAGCTTGTCACGGCCTTCTTGGCCAAAGTGTAAATCATTCATTGCATTTAATTTGATACTGTAAATATAATAAAAATAAACCAAATACCAAACCAAAGTTATAAACAGTGTCAATACGGCAGCTCTTTCTATATATATATATATATATTATTATTATAAGACTATAACATAAAAGCCTAATATGTAGGACTTTTTTCGACATTTTCGACATAAAAAATATAAATAACTAATAATCAGTAAGTTAGCCGTGTCGAGGCCGTGTCGATTTACTAAAAAAGTGTGTCGATTTTTCTGTTTTGTGTCGATTTTAGATCCAAC